>Ga0207684_10000211_pt1 | contig 89820 bp, 88 predicted proteins | sample KBSK5501metaG_FD_184342 | JGI IMG/M metagenome (GOLD analysis project Ga0207684, IMG submission 184342) | Corn, switchgrass and miscanthus rhizosphere microbial communities from Kellogg Biological Station, Michigan, USA - KBS K5-50-1 metaG... | ecosystem: Host-associated > Plants > Roots >...
CGAGGGTGGTGAGATCCGCGACGGGCACGCCGTCAGCGCTGTCCATCATGGCCCTCCTGCTACGCTCCAATCGCCTACGTAGACAGGAAAGATACCATATGCGGCCCCCTAATTTCTCGTTGTCGTGCTATTTTGTGCTGCGAAATAGGGGCACGCAGCCCAGAAATGAAGGGCAGTTCCCTCCTGCGTCGGCGGTAGAATGAAGCGCCATCTCTCAGGGGCAAGGAGGCGCTGCTATGCTCATCGACCGCTATCCCGCCGAAGATGTCTTCGCCCGTGTGCCGGAACTCGCCAGCCAGACCGACCCCGTGCTCGTGGCGCTCGATCGCCTGGTCGAGGATGATAGCTTGTATCAGCAGGTGCGCTCTGACCTGGCGCGGCGCTACCGTCTCACCCCCGTGCATGGGCGTCATTCGACGCCAGGTGAAGTTATCCTGCGCCTGCTCGTGATGAAGCATCTGTATGGGTGGAGCTATGCCGAGACAACGGAGCGCGTGGGCGATTCGCTGGTCCTGCGCTGGTTCTGCCGCGTCTATTTCCGGCGCGCGCCCGACGCCACGACCGTGTTACGCTGGGCGTGGACGATCCGGCCGACAACGCTGCAGGCGCTCATCGACCGGGCGGCGGTCCTGGCCAAGCAGGCTAAGGTCACCCAGGCACGCAAGCTGCGGGTGGACGCCACCGTGGTGGAAACGCCCATCCACTATCCCACCGATAGCGGTCTGTTAGGTGACGGCGTGCGCGTCCTCACCCGCTTGGTGACGCGGGCCAAGCCGCTGCTGCAGCGCCAACTGGCCAGCAGGCGCAGTGTCTTCCGTAACCGGATGCGCTCGATGCGGCGCACGCTGCAGGCGCTCTATCGCGTCGTCCGCCGCCAGGCGCAGACCGCGGTCGCCCAACAGCGACCGCTCTACGAACGCTTGATCCAGATCACGGAGCAGACCCTGCAGCAGGCACGGACCATCCGGCAGGCGCTCGAAGCGGGGGGAGATCCGCCTGATCAGCCCGCCTCGAGCGATGCTACTCCGTCGGCCGCCCCACTTCAAGGAGCAGGCGCTCGTACCACCGCCGAGCGCCTGCGAACCGAGGTGGATCGCTTCCTCCCCCTCCTCGCGCAGGTGATCCATCAAGCCCGCTCGCGGGCGCTGGAAGAGCAGCCCGTCCCCACCCAAGAGAAGCTCGTCAGTCTCTTTGAGCCGCATAGGCGCATCCTGCGTCGCCACAAGACCGGCACGCCCGTCGCATTCGGACGGCAGGTGGTGCTCGACGAAGTGGAGGGGGGCATCGTCACCCGCTATCGGGTGTTGGGGCCTGGTGAGGTCGAGCGCCACGAGCTGGACCCGGCGGTGGCGCATCATCAGGCGATCTTTGGGCGTTCAGCGCACCTGCTCGCTGCTGATCGCGGCTTCCATGTCACCGGGCAGGAGGCCACCCTGCAGACGCTGGGCGTGCGCCACGTCGTCGTGCCTGCGTCGGGGCGGCCCACGATCCAACAGCGCGCGCAGGAGCGCACGCGCGCGTGGAAGCGCCGCTATCGCTGGCGTGCGGGCATCGAAGGGCGCATTCATCGCTTGCGGCGCGACTACGGACTGCGTCGCTGCCGCTCGCATGGGGAGGTCGGACTCCTGCGCGACGTCGGCTGGGGCATCCTGGCAAGCGACCTGCGCCACATCGCACGTCACCAGGCAGCGTGAGCCAGGGCGCCCGCGCCACCTCGTGTCCTCACCGTTCTCTTACTGCCAATGACTCTTGGTTGCCTTCAGCCCAGCTATTATCTGGCTCCCACCCATTTCGCAGCACAAAATAGTACTAATAAGAATCCCTTGTCTTGCCTTCGGCCCTCACGTGCTTCACCCTTTCCTTCTTGCTAATGGTTTCGCAGGCGGTACTTTGTGAAGTAATTCATTGCACATGCGTCGCATGGCAGGTACAGTAGAGTGTATGGAGACCGCTTGTGCGAGTGTACGGCTGTTACGTAGCTCGCGCAGCATGCGACTCGTCTGAATTCAGCGTAGCGCTCTCCCATCCCAGTCGCGGAGGGCGCTGCGGATCGAGCCGCACGACACGATGCCATTGCCGCGCGCATCACTGGTCACTCGCGGGCCAGGGATGCGCGTTGGTGTGTCTGCGAGGCACAATGGAATCGGGGGAACCAATTTCGCTCGCGTCGCGCGCTGGGTGTCAACTTTTGCCTTGCTCATGCATCATATACAGGAGGGCGCCTCTTTTCAGGGGGACTCATTGCGCGCGGCGCGCACGATGTACAGGCAAGGAGGCTGCGGATGTGGACGCCACCAACCCGGAGAGCGCATGTTCCATGGGTCATGCTGACGGGGATCGTGTTGCTGTCATCGCTGCTGGTGGCCTGTTCGGCGCGTGTCTCGCTCGGTGGGACGCAGCCTTCGGTCACGACGACTAATACGCCCGACGCCAGCGCGCAGGATGAGATTCCCACCCCGACCACCGCTCCCGATCCGACCGTGACCCCGGCGCCGACACTTGGGCCTACCCGCACGTCGACGCCGCGCCCCGCCGGGGTTCCCGCCGCGCCAGAGGCGACTGGCAAAGTCATCCTTGTCAGCCTCTCGCGCCAACAACTCTACGCATACCGCGATGGCGCGCTCGCCTTCACCTTCACCGTCGAGACAGGACGACCGGAGCTGCCCACGCCAACCGGGGTGTTTCATGTCTTCCTCAAGGAGTGCTCGGACAAGCGCTGGGTCAGCAACACCGCGCCGACGACGAGCCACAACGCGCAGTGCGTCGAGCATCAGGGTGATGGCTATCAGGAGGTCTTCAATTCGCCCTGGCCGCAGGGGTCACCCTACTGGTACGCGCCGACGCACATCAACTATGCGATGAAGTTCCGCGAGGACGGCTACTATCTGCATGACGCCTGGTGGCACTCGTGGTTCGGACCGGGCAGCAACACGCCCCACCAACTCCCAGATGGCCATTGGGAGACAGGGTCGCATGGCTGCGTCGGCATGCGCATCGCCGACGCCGAGCGGCTCTACGCATGGGTCACGCTCGGCACGCCGGTCTATATTCGTGCGACCGTCTAGCTGCGTGGGGACTCGGTCGCCCGATCATCCCTGCAGTGGAGCGCATCGAGCGCGCGGAAACGCCCTGGCTCAGGTGGTGAGGTCGGGTTTGTCGCGGCCTGGGTATAGGACAGTATCGACACCGGGATAGAGGCTATCGGCCAGCAACTGTGGCAGCGTCACGGGCGTCAGCCCGCGCGCCTTTAGCCCCGCCAGGATAAGCGGCAGCGCCGCCAGCGTCTGCTCGCGCCGCGCCGGCCCGTCGTGCATGAGGATCACCGCGCCCGGATGCGCCTCAGAGAGCACCGTCGCCGCGATCTGTTGCGGGCCAGGACGTGAGTAATCCACCGAGTCGTCGTCCCACATCACCGTCGTCAGCCCATAGGATTGCGCGATGCCCAGGATGCGCGGATTGTACGATCCATAGGGCGGACGCCAGAACCAGATGCACGCGTCTTTGCCGATCGCGGCGTGAATCGCGTCCATCGACTCGCCGAACTGGTGTGGCATCTGACTGTCGGGCAGTATCGTCAGCACGGGGTGGTCCCAGCTGTGCATACCGATGGCGAAGCCGTCGTTCCACTCGCGCTGCACCAGATACGGCCAAATGCGCGCATACGACCCCTCCACGAAGAACGTGGCAGGCACGTGGTTTTGTTCCAGGTAGTCGAGGATCGGCGGCGTCGTGTAGGGTGTCGGTCCATCGTCGAAGGTCAACGCGACCTCATTGGGCGTTGGCGCGCCAGGGAGAAAGTTCTTGCTCGTGTAGATCGGCTTTGTCAGGGCGGGTGGAGCGCCGTTGACGCAGCCCATCGCCGCGTTCAATCGCCGTGCGCGCTCGCGCGGCGTCGGCGTGCGTGGCGTGGGCGTGGTGTAGACGGGCGTGATGGTGGCGGTCGCAGTCGGCGCACGGGTTGGCGTGGCGTGCGCGCGCGCGGCGAGGAAGGGCGCGCTCACCAGGTTCGCGATGTTAGCCCCCTGCAGACCCAGCCCGCTCAAGACGACCCCAACGATCAGCAGCGCCGCCGCCAGTGGCGCCAGCAGGGCCAGACGCCCACGCGGGAACACGAGAGGCGATCTCCGGCGCCGCGCCAGGGGTTCCGCCTCGGCAGGCGCCGCATCGCCGATCTGTGCGCCGCCAATGGCGATGAGCGAGAGATCGGTAGGTTGCGAATGGAGCGCGTCCTCGTCCGCAGCGGCGGCCGAAGCGAGCGCGTCCAGCGCATGTGTCGGCGCGACGTCCTCGGCGTTCTCCGGGGTTTCTCTGGCCGCATGGCCGTCTGCTTCTTCTTGCGCGCCGGGATTGAATGCCGACGCGCCCATCCGCTCCTGTCCTCCGCTCTCCTCCACCCCGTCCACCCTTCCAGCCTCGCCCAACATTATCTATGCCAGTGTAGCAGGAGTCGGTTGATTGGAAAAGATGGGGTAGATGTGCGCGACACTCCACGCGGCGCGCTGACGGCGCGCGGAAGGGTGATACACTGGGCGAAACCGCCGTGCGTGTCGTGCGCACCTGGATAGGATGGTTGCTCGTGCCCTCACATGCTCCGCGCGCGCAGATCGTCGCGCCGTATGGCTCGTGGAAGTCGCCGATCACGGCGGAGACGCTGGTCGCCGACGCCGTCACGCTGGACCAGATCACCCTGGATGGCGACGTGACGTACTGGATCGAGGCGCGCCCCACCGAGGGCGGGCGCAATGTTATCGTGCGGCGCGACAGCCACGGAAACTGCGCCGACGTGACGCCGCAGCACTTCAACGCCCGCACACGCGTCCACGAATATGGCGGGCGCAGTTACACGGTCCATGGTGAGGCAGTCTATTTCGCCAACTTCGCCGACCAGCGCGTCTACCGTGTGACTCCTGGCGGCGCGCCGGAGCCAATCACGCCCGAGGGCGCGTTGCGCTATGGTGATTTCGCCGTGGACGAACGGCGCGGGCGGCTACTGTGCGTGCGTGAGGATCACGGCGCGAGCGACCGCGGGGCGATCAACTCACTCGTGAGCTTGCGTCTGGACGGTCCTAATGATGATGGGGGCGCTGTTCTCGTCGTAGGAAATGACTTCTACTCGACGCCGCGGCTCAGCCCCGACGGCGCGCGGCTGTGCTGGCTGACCTGGAATCATCCGAACATGCCATGGGATGGCTGCGAGCTGTGGGTGGCGGAGGTTGGCGCTGATGGCGCGCTCGGCGAACGACGCAGAGTCGCGGGCGGGCCAGAACAGTCGATCTTCCAGCCGACATGGGGACCGGATGGCGCGCTCTATTTCGCTTCCGACCGCAGCGGCTGGTGGAACCTCTATCGCTGGCGCGGCGGGCGCGCGGCGAACATCTGCCGTCGCCGGGCGGAGTTCGGTGCGCCACAGTGGGGGCTGGGCATAACCACCTACGCTGTGATCGACGCGACGCGCCTGCTCTGCGCCTGGACGGCGCGCGGCGCCTGGCGGCTGGGCGAGTTGGATGCCGAGACACATCAGCTCACGCCGCTCGACCTCCCCTATAGCGCGATCACGAACGTCCAGGCGAACGCCACGCGCGCCGTCTTCATCGCCGGGTCGCCGACGCAGGAAGCCGCCGTCGTCGAACTGAACCTGCGGACGAGGCGTGTCAGGACGTTGCGTGAGTCGCGCCAGACGGCGCTCGATCCGGCGTATGTCTCCATCCCGCGCGCAGTGGAATACCCGACGGAAGGCGACCTGACGGCGCACGGGTTCTACTATCCGCCGCGCAACCCGGTGTATCGCGCGCCCGCTGGCGAGAGGCCGCCGCTGCTGGTAATGAGCCATGGCGGCCCTACCTCCGCCGCGACCAACACGCTCAACCCACGTTACCAGTACTGGACGAGCCGCGGCTTCGCCGTGCTGGATGTCAACTACGGCGGCAGCTCAGGCTATGGGCGCGCCTATCGCCAGCGGCTGCAGGGCCGCTGGGGGATAGTGGACGTGGATGACTGCGTCCACGGCGCGCGTTACCTCACCGCGCATGGTCTGGCCGACGGGCGCCGGCTGGCGATCCGTGGCGGCAGCGCGGGAGGCTATACGACGCTGGCCGCGCTGGCCTTCTGCGACATCTTTTCCGCCGGGGCGAGCCAATTCGGCGTGAGCGACCTGGAGGCGCTGGCGCGCGAGACGCACAAGTTCGAGTCGCGCTATCTCGACCGGCTCATCGGGCCGTATCCCGCGCGCAAAGACCTGTACCGCGCGCGCTCGCCGATCCATCATATCAACCACATCGCAGCGCCGATGATCCTCTTTCAGGGGCTGGAGGATCGCGTCGTGCCGCCCAATCAGGCCGAGTTGATGGTGGCGGAGCTGACGAAGAGGGGCTTGCCGGTGGCCTATCTCGCGTTCGAGGGCGAGGGACATGGCTTTCGCCGCGCCGAGACCATCATCCGCGCGCAGGAGGCCGAGCTGTACTTCTACGCGCGCATCTTCGGCTTCACGCTGGCCGAGCCGATTGCGCCGGTCGAGATCGTGAACGCGCCGGATGAGCGCGCGGGGGAGCCTGTGGCGGCGCGGCGCTGAGGCGCATAGAGACGCTGTAGAGTAGCAGGAGAGAGCCGTATGCGCGAGGAACTGGTGACGCCGGCGACGGCGCGGCGCCTGGCGCAGGCTGGGCTGAACTGGGAGCCGCAGATCGGCGACTGGTGCAGCGTGATGGGCGGGGTCCACCTGACGGAGACGCAGACGGGCATGTGGCTGGTGGTGAACGTCTCGCCGGCGAATGGCATGATCGCCTTCGTCGACGCCGACGGGCGCTGGCCGATCTCGCAGGCGCCGATACGCGACACGCTCTGGCTGCCCAACACCGGCAAGCTGAAGATGTGGCTGCGCGCGAAGGGGTATCGCGTCGCCACCGGCGAGACCTACACGCAACTGCTGGGCGGCTCCGCGCCGATCCTGCATGGCGTCTGCCGTATCACCCCGTCCGGCGCGGGCGCGACGCCGCTCGACTTCGAGGGATTGAACGAGGTAGAGGCCGTCGCCGCCGCCGTGCTACACGTCCTCGGCGCCGACGCGCCACCCGCGGCGCCTTTCTCAGGGTAGCGCGTCCTTCCGCTAGCGTTTGATATAGGTGGTCTGCCAGACGGAAAGCGGCGTCACGCCAATGGATGCGATGCGCCAGTTGACCACGTGCGACCGGACGACGTATAGCGCCGTGTTTTGAACGAGCGGAATCGCCGCAGCCTGCTGTACGAGGAGTTGCTCCGCTTGCTGGTACAACTGAGTACGAGCAACCTGATCGCCAAGCGCGTCGCCTTGCGCGCAGAGCGCATCCGCGGCGGCAACGTCAACATACGATCGGTTGAGCTCGCCTTGCGTCGACCACAACAGGCTCAGAAAATCCTGCGGATCGGGATATTCGGCTCCCCAGCTACCGATTGTGAGTTGCCAAGTCTTGGGTGAAAAGATTTGGAGACGGTAGCATGCATCCGTCGTGTAGATCCGCCAGCCGGGAAAGGCCGAAGCCCACTCTTCAATAACTATCCCTACAGCGCGGGCCAAGCTCTCTCTACCGGCGAAGCATAGGGCAATTGGCGTACACGCCGCGAAGTCCCCTCCGCATTTCTCTGCGGCATATGCGCTGGCCAATGCGCGCGCGGTTGCAAGATCAGGAGTCAGGGCGTCTTTGCCCGTTCTTCCAACGCCATCGATCAGGGAGTCGTTGTAACCGGTCATGCCTTCTGGCACGAGATGAATGCTGGGAATTACCGCATTATGGTACGCCTCTTGCGCGATTCTTTGCCGGTCGATGGCCAGCGAGAAGGCCTCGCGTATGCGGAGATCATCAAACGGAGCGAGGCGCCAATTGGGCCGCAAGAAGGTGAAGCTCAGTTGCGGCGTCGCATGATACGTCGTCCCCGGCAGGTTGCGCGCTGCGTTCAAGTTGGCCGCAGGGGGCGTAGTTACTACATCGCCAGCGCCCGACGCAAAGGCGCTCCAGGCTGCTACGTTGTCCTTGTACAGGCTATATTTGATGCGCTGCAGCAGGGGGCGCTTGCCCCAGAAGCGCTCGTTGCGCTCGAACTCAAGATGACTGCTCTGATCCCAGCGAACCAGCCGATACAGATTGCCGCCAAAGGCCCCATAATCAGTCAGGTGCTCGGTCCAGGTGGACGTGACGACAGGGTGAGCGTTGTTGGTGTCAGTCGCTGGCTGGGTGTAGCGCTCCACCAGCCATTGCGGCACGGCCCAGGAGGTCGGATAGGTGAACACGGACAAGAAGTAGCCTGCGGGATGGACGAGTTTGATTTGTACAGTGAGCGGATCGGGAACGAGCAGCGAAGTGCCGATCAAGGTCGTGGCGCTATTGAGGGCTCCTAGGGAGCAAGCGCTGGTGTTGAACGCCTCAGCTCCTTGGATGAGATACAGATAGGAGGCGTAATCTGCGCCAGTGCAGGGATCGAGTGAGCGATTGATCGAGTAGGCGAACGTACTCGCCTCAATGGGCGTCCCATCGGACCACGCCATGCCGCGGCGCAGGTGGAACGTATAGGTCAGCCCATCGCCGCTCACCTCGTGCCGCTCCGCTGCCCAGTCAATCACTCGCTGATGCTCGTCCAGTGTCACCAGCCCAGGAAAGAGCAGTTGCGCTTTGTCATAATCCACGCCGAAGTTGATCAGCGCCGGGTCCAGCGTGGCCAGGTCACCCGCGTTGGGGCCGATCTCCAAGGGGCGGAAGATTTGCTGCGCGTCGGGCAGTTTCGGATCGGCTGTCGGCTGCGGGAAGGGCCAGGGCGCAGCGCAGCCGCTAAGCAGCGTCACGAGGAGGGCGCAAACAATCGTTAGGCTTCGCGCGCGCGCGGGTCGTCGCATTTGTGGCCTCCACTCGCCAGGGCCCATCGGTTACCAGGCAAGACGCCGCTACATGCGGACGATTTACCGCGACCTGCTCTCCCCATGCCGCCGAACCAGGGACTATACTGTTCGCTCAGGCGCTCTCGCGTCTGCTGTGGCGCCGACGTGACCCCTGCGTCGCCTGCCCGGCGTTGGAAACCGGTAAGCGAGGTGCGGTATGGAGACGACGATTGGCGCTCCGATTGCGGAAGGACGAACGGCGGAGGTGTTCGCCTGGGGTGATAACCAGGTCTTGAAGCTCTTCCGTCCAGGCCGGGGCGCGGACGCCGCCGCTCTTGAGGCCGAGCGCGCGCGCCATCTTCGATTCGGGGGCCCCGTCGCCGCAGGTAGGGGACGTGGTTGAGGTGGGCGGGCGAGCGGGCGTCATTTATGAGCGGATCGTCGGTCCGTCCCTCCTGACGGAACTCTCCAGGCGCCCAGGTCGCTTACCCCTTGTCGCGCGCACACTCGCAGAGATACACGCCGATCTGCATGGACGCACGGCGGCCAATCTTCCACGAGTGCGCGACATGCTTGCCCACCGCGTTGCAACAGTCCCCAAACTGACGGAGACGCAGCGGCGCGCCATCTTTCGCGCGCTTGAGACGCTGCCGGACGCGGACATCCTCTGTCACGGAGACTATCACCTGGATAATGTGCTGCTCTCCATGCGTGGTCCACTGGTCATTGATTGGGAGAACGCGGCGCTCGGCGATCCGCTCGCCGATGTCGCGCGTACCCTGTTGCTGTTCCGGGCGAGCTTTGTCTATCCCTCCTCCGCGGCGGCGCGTGCGCTCAGGCGCGTTGTCGCCGCGCTTTTCAGCAGCCTGTATCTGCATCGGTACCGTCAACTGCGCCCAGTCGAGACGGCGCGCCTGCGCGCCTGGGAACTGCCTGTCACCGCCGCGCGGCTCTCAGAAGGGGTTGAGCCGGAAGAAGCGTATTTGTTGGAGCGCGTGCGGCGATTAAGCACAAGATAGCGTGAATACAGCCCGGCCAGGAACCGGGCTGGGCTGCTGAACAGCATGACGGTAGCGGTGACCGTATACTGTCCGTTCAGACGCAATGCGCTTCCCGTCGTAACACACGCTGGAGACACCCGATGGACCCCACGACTGACACACGTTTGCAGGCGGCGCTCGGGGCGCAGCCGTATCCGCTGCTCTTCGCCACACTCAGCGGCGCGCATCTCTATGGATTCGCCTCGTCTGACTCGGACTTTGATGTGCGTGGTGTCCACATCCTGCCCTTGCGCGAGGTCGTGCGGCTGGATGCGGGGCGTGAGACGGTCGAGGAGACGACCATGCGCGAGGGGCTTGAGATTGACCTTGTGACGCACGAAGTCCGCAAGTTCTTCCTGCTGCTGCTCAAGAAGGATAGCTGTGAAACGAGGACTTACCGACCGAGGCCGCGCCTAGCGGAAAACCGTACTGCTCCATCGTGTTCACCATGGCAGGTCCTGGCACGATGCACGGCACAGCCTTAGAAAGGGTCGCCGAGCGCGAGAGACCGAGATGCCAGGCGCGAATGCGAATCGCTGCTGCTGTTCTGTCCGGCAGCATCTCTTTGAGAGCGGCATTGGTCAGGCTCCCATAGTGACGCTGGAGCGCGCCTATCTCTGCATCCGACCATTCCACGTGCTTCCCACAGCGCGGTCTCAACTCGACCCGCGCCTCGCGATGTCCCTGCCACCGTACCCAGAGACCCTGCCGCCGGCGATCCACATACCCGAGTACCGCATCCTGCAGAGCAAGAGTCAGGACGCGCGCCTTCGCCACGCGGGACCATTCCATGAAGGTCGCGCGGATACGCTCCGCAAGCGCTGAGGCTCGCTGAGCGGCGATCCACGCGCCAGTGGGAATCTGCTGATCATCCCGAAGGCTGGCCAACTCCCGCTCCTTTTCCTCGATGCCCTGCTTAATCTGACGCGCCTGGGCCAGCAACTCCTCCGACACACTCATATTGTCTTCCCGAATGGCGAGATCCATCGCACGCTTGAATTGTGCCTTGCTCTCAGCAATTTCGCGCAGCAAACGCGGCCGACACCCACCTTGCGTTTCCTGTCGGAGATCCGCTATGCGCGCCAATGCTTCGACGTCGCGCTCATCGAGTGTCAATAACTCGGTAAACAGGTTGCACAGGGTCGACTCGATCTGATCGGTCTCCACGTAGGCGCAATCGCTATGACCGTGCGCCGTGTAAGGTGCGCCACCATTGCAAAACAGGTAGGATTGGCCCTCCGGCGAATGCAACCAGCGAGTGGCATACGGTCGATGGTGAACTGCACACCGTATACGCCCATGGGCAAGAAAGCGGACACCTTCCGGTCCAGGATGGATGACGCGGCGTGGACGAGCGACGGCCGCCATTGGCCCACTGCGTTGGGGCGCCCAGGGAGGACGTTCTTGGACAATCCGATCGAAGCAACACCAGAAGAGATCTGGATCGATGAGCGGCTCATGACAAATCAGGGGAGCATCTCTCGCCCCGTCCCAAGCCACCTCGCCGCGACGGACCCGCCACCCGAGGTACGTGACATCAGTCAGCGCTCGCTGCACCTGACGATACTCAATCAGGTATCCGCCGCGAGCATCATCCCGCTTGCGACGTGATGCCGATCGCACGACGTGTGGGTCAACATCATCACTGTAAAAAGGGAATAGCAGGCCATATTTCTCCCAGTGCCGGACAACCCCGGTGACCGATGGCTCGGACATGGCTGCGAAGAATCGAAACAGCTCCTCTTGTACGAGCGAGGCATGCGACGGATAGGAAATGAGGCGCTTATACGTTGCGCTTCGACGATCATAATCGACGACGTATCCCCAAGACACGACACCGCCAACGTAGCGGCCCTGCATCGCGGCGCGTTGTGTCGCCGGATGAAGCCGCTGGAGGACATGGTGCTCGATATTCATGCGACCATACTTGCATGCCATGCGAAAGCGGTCGCGGTCCCATTCACGCCGGAAGTTGTAGATATTCTGCCCGCAGATGACCCATCCGCCATGGGTCGCGACCTGACGGATGAAGGCATTGTGCTGGTCTTCCCACTTGTCACGAAACAGTCGATCCTCTTGACTGACCAGCGCCACGAGACTTTCACCGCTCGGCAAATCCTCATACAGCCACTTCTGGAGACCTGGGCGATCCGAGATCACAGTGTCATACGCGCCGATGCCCATGTCGGCATCAACGATGCGTATGCGTTCCAGTGCGAAGCCGAGTCGTAAGGCGTCATCGACGAGATCCTGAGGATTCACCTCGGCGCTGAACACGTTTCGTTCTGATTGAACGAAAGTGCTCTGCCGAGTCAGAATTGTGCAGATCGACTGGAGCGGCAACGCTTCCTGATCAGGATGAACGCGTTCAACATGCTGGTAACGGTGCCGAAGCAAGCGTCAACCCTCCTTTCCGCAACTCGTACTCCAACAACCCTGCAAGGATCGCCTCAAGAAAGGCTCGATACTGCGCCGAGCTACGACCGAAGGCGTGAGCGGGGTACACGACCTTCATCGGGATCGAAGGAACCGTACTCATAGGTTTGCGGGACCGATGCACACTGCGCTCCTTGTTGACGAGCGCCGCTGGACATCCCACTACTGCCGGCAGCTTGCAAATGCGGGCCGGATGCGGTACCACTGAGGCGTATGAGACCTCGTGTTTGCTGTCCAGCGGCGCGAGTTCGGCGGCTCGAAGTGCTCCAACACTTCGAGCCGTTTCCATTTTCAGGGGTGGTACCTCCCTCAATATCAGCGTATCACATCGGTTGTCGGCGTGTCAATACTATATGTCGACAACTAATGGTTAGATACTTGCAAGATATATGATAGATGCCATCGTTCGTTGACGTGGGACTGCTAGACATGCTACTATTGAAGGGACTCAGACGTCATAGATACCAAGGTCGTTCACCAGCAAGGTCAAGCAATTTGTTCAGATCTGGCCAAGAAACGAGATCAGGCATGCCAGAGCGAGAAGGCTACAAGACGCTTGACCTCATCGCTCAGGAGCTCGGCGTCAATGAGCGTAAGGTTCGGCAAGCAGTCGATGAGTTAAAAATCGAGCCTATCACCTTTAGGTTTGACATGCGCTACAAGTACTACAGTCCAGACGACATAAAGCGCATTAGAGACTGGTTTTTTGAGCATTAGCCAGCGCTGCCAACTATCTAGCCCGCCACATAGATTGTGGCGGGCATTCTGTTTGAGCTGCTCTTTTCACAAGCTATCTGTGGCATGAGCAAGGAGCTGATACCTCTTCGGTCATTGCTCATGCACGTACGCTCGACTCGATCGTCAGATCGCCTCAACTACGTCTGACGTGTACAGAAATTTGACTGAGTTGACTGGCAGGAGGATTCCGCTGGGCCTCCGAGGCTCACGTTCCTCATCCGTCTGCAGCGCCGATGCCACGAGGGATTCCAAGGGTAATCCTTCGATTAGGACTTGCTCCATCGGTAGCGGGCCGATGTTCAACTGGGCCACCTGTTGCCTCCAGCAAGCAGGTCGCTTCGAACCCAGCGCCACGAAACGCGTCAGTAAGCGCTTCTGTGTTCAGCACAATATGCAGGCGGAGATAGCCATGCTTGCGCTGAGCCATGTAGTCCAGATACTCACGTTTACAATGAGGGCTACAGACTTGCTACGCTGATGGCATGAGGACGAAGACGACGCAGCTCGACTGGCGCGAAGGGCGACGACGCGCTTGGGGCGGAAGCCAAGTAGCAAAGCTGGAAGCGGCGGAATATCGCTCAACACGCCACGTCTTGATCGAGCCCTGGTCGCTTCGGCTTGAATTGCATGAAGTAGCTTGGTCCCCCCGTAAACTGATGGCCCGTGCAGTAGGTGAGCGCCTGCTTGGCCGTGGTCCACGTCGTCGCCCCCCAGCTCGGCCAATTATTGAGCCAGCCGCCGGTGACGCTCGTCCACTGCGCGGTCGTGCTGTAGACCCCAACGGTGGTCACGCCATTGGCCACGAGCGCGTCGTCTTCGCCCTGCAGGCTGTTTTGGTTCTGCACGACGTCGGTGTTCCAGGTATTGCTAGTCTCGACATCCAGCCACCAGGCGCTGGCGTGAACGGTCTGGCTGTTCGCATAGGTGAGCGCATACATGCCAGCGTTGTAGCCATAGTTGTAGGCGAGGCAGTTCTGATCGCCCGCGGCGCAGACCCGCGGACTGTTCGGGTTCAGGTAGACGGACTGATCATTCCACCCCGTATTGACGTAGAGGTTGATACTGGGGAACCACGCTGCCTCTTGCGCCAGGCAGGGGTTCTGACTGTACCCAGTGCCATTACTCACCCCAACGATGCCAAAGCTCGGGTTGGTCGGCGGGGTGGCGCTGCAGTTGGGCCAGGACACGTCATAGCCGGTGGTACCGGTGGGATACAAAGGCGAGGCCAGCGCCACTGTAGGGAATGTCACCCAGGCCAGCACAGCGACAGCCGCCGCGATAAGGACAGTAACCCAACTGCTTTTTCTCGTCGTGCGTTTCACGTGCTTACCCTCCTCATGGGCCGCTACAAATGCGGCTGTGCAAATGATGCTCAGTCCGGCAGAATCTGTTGTCCACGTCGCCCCAGACCAAGCCATACATCGGTTTGTTCCGCCATTGTCGCAGTGATCGAGTTCGTTTCATGCGGCGCAGTGCCTCCATGGAGCGCCTATCCCCGAACGGGAAGCGCACTCCTACTGAGATCTACCTCCCACACATCGGGGTGCGTTTGACCACCTGCTTGGTCAGGTATGATCTGTTGACTAATAGGGAGTGATACCGTACCCATACGGGAACAGCGCGCCTGTGCAGCCATTATTGGCGTTACACGGCTCCTGCGACACGGAGCTGGGCCACGTAAAGGTCAGCTTCCCCGTGAACCCGTAGTCGCCAAAGAGCACATCGGTGATGCCCACGCCCTCGGTCGAGCCAATCCACGACGCGACAAAGGCGGCAGACTGGTTCAGCTGGGTGTTGATGATCATGGGTCGCCCAGACATCAGCACCACGATGCACTTCGTCACCCGGCTGCAAATATCCGAAACTTGAGCTGCATTGGCGTTGCTGAGCGCCAGGGTATTGGTGTCCCCGCTCCCCTCAGCGTAGGGCTGCTCGCCGATCGCGACGATCCCGACATCTCCGCTGTAATGTCCTTTGGTCTGGGTCCCGACAAACTTGAGCTTGACCGACGAGGACAAGCCGGCTTGTTGGATGGCTTGCCACAGCGTCGTCCCTGTAGTCGTGGCTCCGCTGCCTCCCTGCCATGAGATTGACCAACCACCCAACTGGTAGCCCAGGTTGTCGGCATGATCGCCTCCAACGACCAACGTGTAGCTCCCGGTCTTCGACAGTGGCAGCACACCGTTATTCTTGAGCAAGACCTGCGACTCTCGCGTCGCCTGGCGGGCCACCGCGCGATGCGCCGCCGACCCGACCCCGCTGGTATAGGTGCGGTTTGCATAGGGCTGCGTGAAGAGCCCGAGCGCGAACTTGGCCGTCAGGATCCGCGTCACGGCGTCGTCGATGCGTGACAGCGGGATTCTGCCCGCTTTGATCTCGGTATCAAGCGTGCTGATGAAGGTCTTGTAATTGTCGGGAACCATCACCATATCGATGCCAGCGTTCACCGCTGTACGCACATCGTAGCTATAGTCCGACGAGATCTGGTCGATCGCCTGCCAGTCTGAGACGACGAAGCCCTGGAACGCCAAATTGGGCGTGCCATTGCTATCCACGCCGCTCCCTTTGAGCTTGGTGGTAATCAAGTACTGGTTGGCATGGTCCTTCAAGCCGTTCCAACTGCTGTAGGAGACCATGACCGAGCCGACCTTATTCGAGACCGCCGACTGGTAGGGTGGCAGGTCAATGGCATCGAGCGTTTGCTCAGAGATCTGCGCATCGCCCTCATTGAGGTAGGGGGAACCAGTGCCCCAGGCGGTGTGCCCGTCGCCGATGTAGTGCTTGGCGGTGGCCAAGATGTTGGTCGGCCCTAACGCGCCACTGGGACCTTGGAATCCGACGATGGCGGCTGCGCCGTCGCTGGCGCTGTCGGTGGGCTTCTCACTGAAGCTCTCAAAGGTGCGTCCCCAGCGAATATCTTGCGCGGTACAGACGCAGGGGGCAAACGTCCACCGCACGCCAGTGCCGAGCACCTCGTCACGTGTCGCCTGCTCGACTTGCGTGATGAGGCTGGGATCATGCGTCGCGCCTAACCCAATATTGTGCGGGAAGAGCGTCGCGCCAGAGACGTTGTTATGCCCGTGGACTGCGTCGGCGCCGTAGATGAGCGGGATGCCCAAGCGCGTCTGCAGCGCATAGTTCTGGAAATTGTCCACCATGTCGGCCCACTGCGTGGCTGTGCCGCCAGCCATCCCGTTGGGCCCACCGCCACCACCGCTGAGCACCGAGCCAATAAAGTAGGTCTTGATGTCGGTGATTGAGTTGCCGGATTTGCTGAACGCGTTGTTCTCGACCTGCGTCATCTGCCCCTCTTTCTCGGGCAGCGTCATTTTCGACACGCAGTCACTGGGCGAGGTACACCCATACAGTGGCGTGGCCAGCGCCGCTACGGCGCGCATGCTGGAGGTTGGGAGCACGGTTTGCGCAAGTGTGGCAATCAGCGCGATCGGAAGCGCGGTCCCGATGATGGTCTTGAGCTTGCGACTCGTGCCAGAGATGTTGAAGACGCGTTGGAACGTGAACATGGCGGCTCCCTTTCTGTCTCCACGACCATTGGCCAAGTACTTGCAGCGCCTCCATCGCGCATGTGCGGGCGCACCGTCGCGAGCGGACGATGTACTACATGCCATAGTAGTCAAGCGGCTGCATGGTAGTCAAGCGCTGAGACGATGTTCCATGGCAGTTTGTAGGGCACACTCCCCTCAATGCCTCCAGACCGTCGCTTATGTGCGCCGTGGCGACCCCCGCTTGTCAGTATCGCGCTCCGCCTGATGCAGATCGCTTGCTATCCAGGTTGGTCAGTAACCGGCGAATGCTGTCTGACACCTGAGCGCATCATGCGCCCCGGCGCGCGAGGCAACGTCCGCATGCCGACTTCGCCCCGGCGCGCCATGGTAGGCCGGCGCGCCATGGTAGGCAGCGCGGCGCCAAAGCGGCAGCGCGCTAGTGCGCTCCAGGGGTGCCAGTGGGCTTGGCTCCTGGCGTCCCGGTTGGCTTGCCCTCCGGCGTGTGGGTGGGCTTCGCCTCGGGCGTGCCTTCCGGCTGCCCCTGATCGCCCCCGCCCGTCACGTGGGTCGCGCCACACTGGTTGGCCAGTTGCGCGAGCGGCGTCCCATGCTCTGCTGCGGCGAAGACCTTGGTGACGATCGCCATCGTGTTGCTCGCACTCGATGAGGGCGCGATGAAGGTGGGCTGGCCAGCGGCGGGGGTTCCTGCCGTTGGGGGTTTGCCCTTGGTCGTGGGGGTGCCGTGCGTCGTGGGGGTGCCATGACTGCCCGCGTCCGTGAGACACGCCGCATCACCCCCGTTGCGCTCGATCGCCGCCGTGATCTCCAGCGCCTGCTGGACCTCGCCCAAGCCCCGCGCGTGTCCATTGGCGCCGACGAAGAGCGTGCAGATCTGCTCCTGCGCCTTGGCCTTGTCTCCAGCAAACATGGGGGCGAAGATGGCGGCTAGGCGCTGCGCGTCTCCATTGCTCGCGCACGCCGCTGCCCGCGCCGTGGTTCCACCGTTGTCTTGTTGCGGTGAATTGACGCCTGGCACGTGGACCGTGCCGGTCGCCACCGCGGCTGCCGCGGCTCCTCCGCCAACTACGAGCGTGCCCACGACGGCCACCGCCACTGCATGTCCTTTGAGCGCGGCCAGCGCGGTCGCTAGCCCTGAACCCGATGCCATGAGTCCATCCCTTCCACCGCTCCACCGCTGCGCGTGGCGCACTGAGTATGGCGCAGCGCAGCGGTGGGACTGATCACCTGACGCGCCAAGTGCGCGTCCATGTGAGGTAGTTGCACGCAAGTGGCGTCATGTTACGCGTATCAGCGTAGAACTCGGCCAAGTAGCCCAGATAGGCTATGCGGCGCCTCCCTAGCGCAGCAGCCCTCATCGTCGATGACGCGGAAGGAGGGCGTCGTCGTTCGAGACACGAGGCACGGGGGATCCCAAGATGCGCGTTGTGCTTTGTCGCGTGCGCCATGCTCCAAGCCGCACTGTTTCTCGTCGAGAGGCTGTGTCCGAGCGATGACCCCGAAATGCCGCCCTCACGCTGCCGACAGGGACCAGGTGGTTCAGCGGGAGCGTTTGGCAGAGCGGTCGGACTTGACTCGTCGTACGCAGTGCTCTGTGAGAGCTTTTCACAGGCCCTATGCATGGCGCGCAGACTCCCTCGTTACGACTTTACACGTTCTTGGAGACGTGCTGTCTTCCCAACTGCGCTCCTGCTACCCATGACAAACGCGCACTGTTGTGCAACTCTATCTACCGATGTTCGCCAGTACAACCACGATCTTCTCGTGCATGCCACTCGCTGAGATGAGGAGATGCACAGGATGATGCCGACGCCGTCCAGTCCTGTCACCACGCAGTCTGACACGCTGGACCGCTTTGGCTTCGTACTCCAGCAGGTGCTCGGCTGGTTCGGCTGCTTCCGCCGACTGTCGAAGGACTACGAATACGAGCTGGAGTCCAGTGAGACGCTGATCTATGCGGCTATGAGTCACCCGCTCCTGCGGCGCCTGGCGAAGCAGGCGCCGGCTGTATCCAGCCCAGATGGCTAGCGCGCATACCTGTTGCTGCGTCTTCGTGAACCATGGTTCCGTTCTCCGCTTTGTTCCCGGCTTTACAGCGGAGGCTCAATCGCGTGCAGCTGGAGCAGCGAGATCTGCGCGGCCTGTGGGGCGGGGAAGCCAACTGACGTCAATGTCGCCTCAAACTGAGGGCTCCACCAGCGACTGCGCGCGTGCTCCTCGGACTCCCACACCCCGATGATGAAGAGCGCGTCGTCACTGACCGCACAGTGGTGGCGTAGCTCGCCGAAGGCAGTCGCGCCCCCGCGGCTCATGATCAAGGCATGCGCACGATCATAGGCCTGCGTGAGCTGGCTGACATCGCCGTCGAAGCGCGCAATCAACACGACAGCCATACTGGGCACCTCCTCCGCCCCAGGGGATCGCGCGTTCGGCCGCCAAACCGGCGGCGCGTCGGCCGATGACCCCGTGTCATCGACTGAAGGCTTGGCTCCCAACAGCATGCCCCGGCCGCTCCCTACGTTTGCGTTCTGGTGCACTCTGTTCCATGCCGCCAGTCTAGCACACCTCTACCCTTTCAAAACTCTCTCTGAGGCCAACGAGCATCACCAGCCGCTGGTGGTAGGCATCGCGCGTTGGGCGACGAGCGCTCCCAACGGTTCGTGAAATCTGCCTGGACGGCGCGCCAGCCCCTATGGCATGCTATCGCATATAGCAGGAAGAAGGCGACCACGTCCAGGTCGCTGAAGGCCAGCGCTTACCCGTTCCTGATGGAGGTGGCATGCATGAGTACGGCCGATTTTGACGATGCCATTGAGCACTATCACCTGGCGCAAGGTGAGTTCCTCAAGGGCAATCCTGAACCCGTGAAGGAGCTGTGGTCCCATCGAGCGGACGTCAGCCTCGCCAACCCCTATGGCCCCCCAGTGCGGGGGTGGGAGCAGGTGGCCCAGATGATCGAGCATGCCGCCTCCTTACGCCGCGATGGCGATTTGGTTGGCATCGAGACCATCGCGCAGTATGTGACGGCTGACCTGGGCTATGTGGTAGCGATCGAGCGGGCCACGGCCAAGATTGGCTCCAGGGAGGATATCACCCCGTATGCACTGCGGGCGACGGACATCTTTCGCCGTGAAGAGGGGGCTGGAAGATGGTGCATCGCCACGCCGACCCCATCGCCACGACGCAGCCAGCGGAATCGGTCCTCCACCAGTAGCACAGACTGCAAGCTCAGCCTAGGTGGCCATCCACAGGCTCTAGTGCAGTGTAGCGTGCGCTGTCTGCGTTGGCCGCATGTCAGCGTCTCGTTCGTGCAGGTGCCTCGCTGCGTCCCCTGTCCGTGCGTCCCAATCTGGTCGGCTCTGCCACGCTGTTTCATTTGTGGCCCCTGCGCCTCAAGCCTCGACACGGGCCGACACGGGCCGACACGGGCCGACACGGGCCGACACGAAGGGACGACCATCTACACCCAACTGTGATCTCCCCATCACCGACTCTTTACCGGCGCCGGCTAATGTAGTTCGTGGCACAGCAGACATAGCGGGGAGACATCGTTCGAGAGGACTCGTCCTGCCCAAGGTGATCCCCGCAGCGATAGCGTGCCGTATGTGCCGGTCGCATGCTGCTCGGCAGCGTGATGGCGCGTTCCGCGCGCCTCGGGCAAAGGAGGAATTCAGATGCGTCGGCTTCCACGCCCACTGGTCGCTGCACTGCTTGCTGCAGCGCTCGCCATCCTCGTCGCGACGCCCGCCTTGGCGTATGGCAAAGACAACTGGCAGATCGGCTTCTCAGGCACGGCCGTGTTCCCCGGAACGGGCCAGGGCTTTGGCTTCTGGGGCTGGTGCGCCTTCGGCGGCGTCACCTCCGGCCATGATGGCGATTGCCAGTTCTCCCAGTATGTTCATACGCCAGCGGGCAGTGGCTTCACCTGCCAGGAGAGCGTGGACATCACCTCCTGGGACGCCAGTGGCGGCACGTTCGTGATCAAGGCGGCGACGGTGACGGTGCATCCGAGCAGCCTCACCAAGCCCTGCCTGGCGCTCTTTCCCGGGCCGGCAGGGTTTCCTGTCGATACGGGGTTCCCGGCCGCGGCGGGCCACTATAACTTGGGGGGCATCGGCGGAGTCCGTGGCGCGTTCCAAATTCAAGTGACCCAGATCCCGCAGTGACCCAGACGCCGTAGACCCGAAACGATCCGCGGTGAGCTCCACTCCTCTCAGCCCGAGGGGGCGTCACTTCTGTCGGCGCCGGTCTCCCGTCGTCGCGTTGCCTAGCGCCTGCCGCTCCTCTGAGCAGCAGGTGGCTATGCGGCGGGCATCAGCAGCATGCCGACCACCGAGACAACGATACTGCTCGCGGAATGCAAAGTGTCATCCCACAGCGCAAGGGAAATTGCATGACACAAGACCACGCGCTTCTGCGCGACGCAGTAGGGCTACATTTGTCCCGCCAGAGCGCGAAAGGCCGCGTAGCAGCATGGCGCTCATTTCTGTGGCCCGAGTCAGGCGCTGTCAACCCAATTCCCGCACTCGACGGACTCCGTGCCCTTGCGGTCGTGATGGTGCTCGTGTTTCACTCGTGGTATGAACAGCCTGGGTATCTTCAACCCGGCCAGAATCCGTACCAGTATCCACTCAATTACGGGCGCACCGGTGTCCACCTCTTTTTTGTGCTCAGTGGTTTCCTGCTCTTTTTGCCCTACGCGCGCTGCATGTTTGGCATGCAATCACAGCCATCCGCAAAGCTCTTCTATGTCCGTCGTCTGTTGCGTGTTGGGCCAGCCTACTGGGTGTGCCTCGCGCTGCTTGTGGTGGCTGCTCCAATCACCGCCAGCGCGCTCAGGGATGCGACCTTGCATGTATTCTTCCTCTCGAACGCATTTCCGCAAACGACCTTTAGCATCAATGCCGTATTCTGGACAATGGCAGTTGAGGTGCAATACTATGCCGTGCTTCCACTTATTGGCTGGACTGCTATGAGGCTAAGTCACAAGTGGAATCCCATGGGCGCAACTGTTGGCGTGATCGGCGCCTTGCTCCTTATTTCGGTGAGTTCCAACTATTTCGTCAAGACATCCACATTCTCGCGCGTGCCTATCCTGAGCGGGTTATTGCTGGGAGAGTACAGCTTACCCTTCTGGCTTGCGATCTTCGGCGTTGGAATCGCATCCAGCATTGTCTATGTGTATCTCACGGCTGTACGTCAAACCACCTCGCACGCAACGCTGCGTACGTGGGGTAATAGGGCGCTCGTGGCTGGACTGTGCGTAGCGCTAGGCATCGTCTTCATACCGGGCGCATATCGTCTGCCGTTCAAGGACATCGTTTTTGGGGCAGCGTATTCGGCGCTCCTGCTCGGCGTCTTGTTTGGGACCCCGCTGGTATCTGCGCTGTTTGCGTCACGCCCAGTTCGATTTGTTGGCTTTATTTCGTACAGTTGCTACCTATGGCACGCCGTGGTTATTCACGCAGTTGATGCTCAACTACCGACCGGAATGCCAACATCTGAAATCGTCGTCATTAGTTTCCTTTTGGGTGGCCCCCTCGCCATCGCTGTCGCCTACGTTTCATTTCAACTCTTTGAGCGACCTTTTGTGCGATTACGTAGGCGTACGCACGAAACGCCCCCAGTGGAGACCGTGCAAGCGCATGCCGCTCGGAAACCAGCCATGGTCCTCGACTTCGACGCTCAGCGGGGGCCGCTCGGGTGATACCAAATCCGTCTGCAGCAGCCGGGCGCACGAGAGGGCTGAAGCTCCCTGCTGCCGCGCTCCGGCTCTTCAGCGCCGACAGGCGAGCACGCGCTCGGCTCGTCCCTGCTCCCGACCAACGTGCGCTGGGCGCTTCTCGCCCGTGGCGAGTTGGCGGACAATCTCCAATTTGCAGTCGCGCGTCATGCTCCGGCCAGGCAGACGTGGTCTCGCATTCGTCCGTGCGGAGCGGATATCTCACCCTCTGTTGGGATTACGGCTGAACTGACACGCCTTCCTGGCCGAGGATGATGGGGTCAGTCCACCGGTACGGACTCATCCAGCGTCAGGGACACGACGAACGCAGCCACGACACACAGGAAGGAACCGCCCCTCTACATGAGGCGGTTCCTTCGTGCAGGTGTGGTGGGGGCAAGATCGCTCGGCCATCCCCGTCCCCACCACTGTGCGTTCGCACTGGGAGCATGCTTCCTACATGGGGAAAGCAGCGCTTCGGTTCACTTCCCAGGGGGCAGGGTCCCCGTGGGCGTCGGCTGAGGCGGCGGGATGGTTGGGGTCGCCGTGGGGTCATGCGGAGGTGTCGCCGTGGGTGTCGGTTGACCCGCTGGCGTCGAAGTAGCCGTCGGCGTTGGCGTCTCGTTGGAGCTGGGCAAGACAAAGCACGAGTCGGGCGTGTCGGGGCCGTAGAGCTTGTGACACTCAACCGCATCGTTGATGTGCAGCAGGATCGTTTGACTGGTGGGAACCGCTCCCGCCCAGGTTGCTGTGCCCATCACAATCCCTGTCGCGCCATCCAGCGCAATGTTGCTGGGATTGCCATCGCCCCGACTGAAGGAGAACTCTCCACTGCCGGTGTTGGCGCCAAACGGGGTGGAGTCGGCGCCCAGCGCCTGAGCCGTAACCGTGGTGGGGTCACTGGCCGCAAAGACACAATACTCGATGAGACCCGGGACCCCACCACTGGGACTCTGGTTCACCAGCGAGTCAAACACATAGGTCGCGGTCGAACTGCTGATGCTAAAGGAGGCCCCCACAATCGTCGACGTTGGGCGGCCACTCGGGGACGGGCAGCCAGGAGCCGCCCCAGCGTTGGCCTGTGGTCGGTTGATGAGCGCGGCGACCAGGGCAAAGCTCATAACCAATACCGCCGCTGCGATAATGCCCACGACGGTCCGCGCCCGCGCCACAGCGGATAGACGCTCCATACAGCTCGCTCCTTTCTCTCCTTTGCGACCGTGGAGGCGGCGCCGCTTCCAGGAGCGGCGCGGTGACCCCCAACCCTGTGCGCTCAGTTTCAGCAGGCCTTCCCGCCTGTGCGGCGTACAGCGCTCTCGCTGAGACAGCGAGCGCCAGACCAGAGGTGGCCGCCGTGGGCAGACCCCGACGGGTCTCCTCGTTTAATCTAGGCATCGCACGGTTGCATGATGTACAACGCAGGAGCAGGCACAGGGTAACTGCACGGCGCACGCTATCTGCGACCTATCATGCGCCATACTATCAGTCTCCGGCGAGAGGCGCCACAATGGGCCTCCACGACGGATGCTGGCTCTCCACCCACACAGGCGTGAGAGTGCGCCGGCTGAGAGCACACCTGCATGTGTCATGCTGCAAGCAGTGCGACCTTGTACACGCGGGCGAAATGGTCGCTCAGCGCCTGCAGCACGCCACCCTTCCGCTCCGCCTCCTGCTCCAATTCATCCAAGTGCTGCGTGAGCAGATCCCCGACGCTATGCGCTGGTTTGAATTCCAGAGGCAACACACTGTTCGCCGAGAACACGCCTAACAACATCTGCACGCGATGCTCCAGTTGTTGGGCCCGTGAGAGGCGCTCACCCATGCCGCGTTCGACCCAACGCGGGACATTTCCCTGACGCTCCTGGTAGCGCTGACACTTGGCGGTGATGCGGGCCACTTCCTTCTCGACCACCTTCTCCATCCAGCGCTGCAGCATCATGAGTGCAGCGGAGGTGGGGGAGGCGCTTCGACCTCCAGTGACTTGACTATCCCCAAGGCGAGACGACGCAGGATGCGGTTCTTGCCACTGTAGCGAGAGCCACGCACCAAGCGACGTTGATCGTCATCCAGCGGCTGCGCTTGGGCGACGGCGGCGAACTGCTCACGCAGCGCCATTCACGTAGGATGGGTGGGCCAGCGCGAGTGGTTGGCTGCGCCATTATCCTCCACCAGCCGCAGCCAATGCTGGATGAGATAAAGAAAGAGTTCACTCATCCGCGCAAAGAAGCGCGGGAGTGTGCCGATATGCTGCAACTCCTCCGCCGCCAGTTCTGCCTCGATCTCCGCCTCATCATCGTCCTCCTCAGGAGGCGCATACAGTTTGAACCCCTTGGCGCCTTCGCGGCGCAACTGGAACTCGAGTCGCCACACGTCTTGCTGGGGATCAAAGGCCTCGCCGTTCTTGGCGAGCAGCGCCGCCGCATAGGCGTCGTTGGCCTTCTCTGTGGTCTCGAGGATCTTGTTGTAGAGCCGTGCCTGCACATGCCCTTTGCCGAAGGCATAGCCGGTCGGACGGCTCCCTTGGAAGTAGAGCGCGCCCTTGGTCTTGCCTGGACGGATGAAGCAGCGCAGTTCCTCGGAGACGTTGCTCAGACTCGGCGCATAACCGCCTTGATAGTCGATTTGGATATCAGCGCGGGACAGCTTGGCAGCCTCGAAGGAGATCGCGTCATTGACCAGCTTTGGCCCTTGATCGGCGTAAAGATTTTCGCGTACCCACGCCAGCGCTGCTCGACACGCGCCTACTGCTCCCTCGGGATGGGTATGGAGGGCGTAGGAGCGCATCTCGATATAGACACTGGGACGGTTCTGGATGCGCTCCCCCAAGAGTTTGACCGAGAAGTCTTCCGTTTCGATCAAGAAGGCGTAGCCGCCCTTCGCGCCTTGTGGGCAGACACGTGCGCCCAGCCACCCCGGGCAATGCACGCGTCGCTTGTCCGCCAGCATCTGGGCCGTCGCCTTCTCTTCGCTCAGCCGATCCCGCATGGCGTCGCTGATGGGAAGATCACAGGAGAAGTACAGCGTGTCTACCCCTGCTAAGAGCACACGTACGGACATGTCATTCGAAGCAATCGCCTGCTCGTTCATCATCTCTCAGCTCCTTACGCGGACTTGGACTCTCGCTGTCAGCGGAGAGGGTCGTGAGACCCAGTCGGCCCTCCTGCCCGCCCTCCGGCGTCCTGCCGTCGGGCGGGCAAATAGATAAAGAGAGGATTGACCGCTTTGCGCCTCCCTCGGCGCTCGCCGGTCGTCCGCTAGTACGCGCATGCCATCCCGCCGAGACGATCGGGGAGGATAGCGCCTGGCGGCTGGTTGTCAAGGCCAAGCCCTGCCGGGTGGCGCTCCGCTCCGCTGCTCTCCGCTCCGCGCCAGCCTTGACACCTGCGCACGCTGCGGCGCTAGAGACTTCCCCGATCTCGGCGGGGATGACCGCACCGTCCGAGCGGCCTGGACTCGGCGCTCACCACACACACCGATGTGGCATACTGGAACCAGCACAGCAGTGACGAGGCCAGCTGGATGCTGGAGGACAATGGCAGGAGCACGTGATGCGGGTTGACGGTCATGAGCAACACGCCCTCGAGATCGAGCATGCCATCAGCCTCTTGGGCGATCCAGCGGCGGATCCCAAGGTCACCATCAGCCTCATGGAGAACTATTGGGCCGCTTCCTTCCATTGGGTCGCAGTGGGCTGCCAGAAACGGCATGGGAAGCACAAGGAGAACCACACACAACTGGCCAAATACCTGCGTGATTTGGGTGAGTCGGACGCGGCGACGCACTGGGACAACCTCGAGGGCGCACGGCAAGGCGCCATGTACGCCTATCAGTACACGCTCGCCGACGCTCAACGCGCCTACAACGACTGGCAGGCGATTCGTTCCTGGGCGATGAGCGCATGAATACCCACACATCCCAGACCTCCAATACATCTGAGTCCGTCTCGTCCGATCTACGACCGATTCCCTGGCTGGATCCCACAACTAGTGCAGCGATCCATGGGATTATCCGTGCGCTGGCGCAAGACCATCCCGAAGCGCAGGCGGTCATCCTCTTTGGCTCCGTCGCGCGCCGTGAGGAACGATCCCTTGACGATCCAGAACCGAGCGATGTGGACCTGCTCCTCCTTCTGGACGCGCATGCCGTGGATCCCACTGTGGAGCGGTTGTCCTATCAGCAAGAGCTCGCGCTGCGTGCGACGGTTGGCGAGGCGGACTATCGCTTGTCGGCGCCGCGGGTCATCCAGGTCCTCTTCGTCTACCGCATGCTCGCCGGTTGGGATCCGCTGTTCATCGAGAACGTCGCGCGGGATGGCATCCTGCTCTGGAGCCGTGGACCCCTGCCCGATCCACTGGCGGCGGTCACGGAGCGCACGCTGCCTTCTAAGGAGTCGTTGGTTCCAGAGGCGGCGCTGGGCGGCGAGCGCGTAGAGAGCTGATTCCCATAGAAGCGAGCTGTGCGTCTCGAGCGGCATAGTCCTCCTCTCTCCAAGTCCTCCCTTTTGTCTCCAGCGCCATCCTACTCACAAGCGCGACCGTGAGCTGCTTACGCCGTTCTGGCTGCTGCGGTGATGACCGTTGTGGGCGAAAGGGTCGCTGCTCGTGGCCACCTCCACCAGCGACTCCCCGCTGGATTCAGTTGGCAAGGAAACTGCCGCAGGCGGATGGCGGTGCGCTTCCACCGCGGCGAGCAGTCCGTCGAGGCGTTCGCGATCCTGCGGCGTCATGACCGCCGAAGCGCCAAAGAGCGCGACCTTCTGTGTCAGCGAGGCAGATGCGTCATTCGCGATCGTCACGGCATCACGGATCAGTCCCAACCCACTCGCCAGCTCCACCTGCGCCAGAATGTCTCGCGCTGTCACCGGCAACGGTCGCGCCATCGCCAGATAGACTGAGAGCAGAGGAGCCGCCAGCGCGCGGGAGAGAATCAGCGCCCAGGCGATAGCGCTGACTGGCGTCTCATAGCGCCATGCCATGTAGGCGTAGGTCCCTGCCTCCAGGACTGCGACGGTCGCCATCACCCCACGATGCAATCGCATGGAGCGTGGTTCAGCTCGCCGCATGCCCAGAAGGCGCAACATTGAGGCGGCGTAGAGCATCGCCACATCCATGCACAGCACCAGCAGCGTGCTGACGCCCAAGCTAATCACTGCCGGCACATCCACATGTCCCTGCTGTGCGCCATCTAGGACGCTCAACAATGCATCCCCGCCCAGCGCTACTAGGGATCCTGCCGAGAACAAGACCAACATCAGCGCGGCGCAGACATGCGCGAGCCTCGCCATGCCTGATCCTTGCCGTGCAATGTCGGCGAGCTGATCGGCGACCTCGTCTCGCTCGCCAAACCACCGTGCCCGCCATCTCTGCATCTGTCCCTGTCCTCGAGCAGGGGGAGACGCCGTCTCATCCGTATCGGTCATACAACCTCCTGGAGTGAACGGGAGAGATAGGCGCCTACCTCTCCCGAAAGGGCATCTACGCGGACTGCTTCTCAGCCGTCTGCGCCTTGGCGGCGTCGCGCTCGGCTTTGCGAGCGGCGCGCCGTTGCTTGGCCTGCAGCTTGCTGACCTTCCTGGCTTCCATCAGTGCGCGTCGTTCGTCTGCCGTCGCCTCCCGCACATCAGTGGCCTGGAAGATCACCAGCGCGCCGACCGCCTTCTCCCCTGGCCGCGCATTGGAGCGGGTGAAGCCCAGAGCCCGCATGGTGTTGGCCGAGACGACGAGCCAGGTCTCCTCCATCTCCCACTGCTCCAAAATGTCGGGCTTGGGAGAGACATCGAATGGCATCTCGCACAGCACCCGATCCGTCATGCCCAGGAAATTGAGGGTGAGCTGGATCTTGGTCACCACCTCGCCGGTGGACTGCACTGTGTAGCTGGACTCATCCACCTGTTCGGCCTTGCCTGTGATCACAAAGTTCGCCATGGTGTGGTCTTCCTCTTTCTGTGTGTCGTCACATCAGCCAGTTTCGTACTCCGTCATCGGCAGATCTTGCTCGGCGCTCCACCCCCTTTCATGTCCGCTTCCGTGAGCCACATGCTGGGCAATAAAAAGCCGCTCGTGGTAAGCTGGGCTTACCGCAGAGCGGGAAGGTCGATTTTCTCTAAGTCGAGAAGCCACGCTGGCGCAGCGGCAAGTTCTCGTTTGTCAGCTATTGTCCAAGAAGAATGGCTATGTGCTCGAACAGATCTACTCGCCACTTGTCCTGGCATCGTCGCCGGAACACCAGGAACTCAAGGAGATCGCGCATGGATGTCTCACGCGCCGTCACTGCCATCACTATCTCGGCTTCGCGGAGACGCAGTGGAAGCTCATCCAGAAGGAGTCGCCGCCGCGCGTCAAGCCGCTGCTCTATCTCTTTCGCGTGCTGTTGACCGGCGTCCACCTGATGCGCACGGGAATGGTCGAAGCCAATCTGGCGCTCCTCAACCAGGACTTTCGCCTCGCCTATCTCGACGACTTGATCGCGCGTAAACGCAGCGGCGCCGAGCGCGGCACGCTCGAAGACGCCAATATGGATTTCTACACGGCAGAGTACATCCGCTTGCGCCAGGCGTTGCATGATGCGGCGCAGGCCAGCGCTCCCGGAGACAGCGAGCTGCAAACCCGCGCTGGATGATCTGCTCGCGCGCATCCGTGGGCTGGGGACGTGAGCGCGAACGCCATTCCTGACCGGCTCACGACCCGGCTCATGGCACGAATATCTCGCTGGCGAAGGAGATGAGCGTACGGTCCGGGCTAATCGAGACGCCTGCCGAGGACGATTGGCCGCTTTCGAGCGTGGGGTGTAGCTGAAATCCACGTGGCCCGAAGCGCAAGCGCGCCTGCAATGGCGCTTCGCTGTTGTCGCCCGGGACGGTAGGAACGATGCGCACGCCGATGCGCGTCTGCCCCGCCTCCGCGCCGTCGAGATAGAGCGGCCAGTTCCGCACCGCGATGATGGTTCCGCTGGGCCATGTATCCATCGGCAGCCATTGGGTCGTCGCCGAGTCGGCGTTGGTGAAGGTCGCGCCGCTGGGGTAGGTCAGGGTGATCTCAGGGTGCACCGCCTGCGTGAGCGTGCCGGTGATACGCCAGTACGTCGTCACGTTCAGCACCGGGTTGTTCAGATACAGCCGTTGCGCAGGCGTGACGCTGTATCCCAGCAGGTGAATTGTCGCCGAGCCGGCGTGGAAGACGACGCCATTCGTTCGGTTAGTGATCATCTCTGAGGTCGCGCGGGTATAGCTGAAGAACGCATCGGGCAGGCTATTGATGACCGACCCCGGGCTCTGGCTATCACCGCGCTTGAGCAGGAGGTAGCCATCCTGCGCGACGACCACCTGGAACAGGCCGCTGGTCAACGTCTGCCAGACGTTCAGCGCGTAGGCGGGCGCGTCGTTGAGCGGATACGGGTTGCTGGTGACGTCGACCAGCACATAGTCGGCTTCATCCGCGCGGTAGGGGAAGAGGTAGACGAACCGTCGATTACTCAGGTGCGGCGCCAGGTCCGATTGCGCCGAGACGCTGGCCGAGGCGGGGATATGCGCGATGATCGTGTCGGCCAGGCGCGTGTGCGCCGTCGCCTGCGGCCACACGTAGTTGCGCCCGATAGGCAGGAATGCCTGTCGCTGCTGCGTCGCGAGGCTGGCGGAGAGCGGTGCCAGGGTGAGGGTCAGCAGGAGGGCTGACGGCAGCGCCAGCGCGCGCTGGGGAAGCTGCCGCCTGAATTCGCGCGTGCATGGTCGCCAGAGGGCCGCTGCTCGCGCCATCCCAGGCGCGAATAGGGCGCGACTCCATGAGCGCGCCGGAGCGAGAACCGTCCGCAGGCGGTCGGCGCCATCGATTGCGGCGTAGATGATGATGGGCGTCAGTTCGATGCTGTACTGCGCGTAGCCCGAATACATCGTCTCGTTGTTGCTTAACATGTTCAACAGGATCACTGGCGCGCCGATCATCAGCGCGCCGGGACTGAAGAGCGCGAGGAAGGCCACGGGCGCCAGCAGCGCGGCGAGGTAGCGCACCCGGCTGGTGTCCAGCAGGTATCTGTGCGCGACGGCGAGTGGATGTGTCAGCACATAGGTCAGCATCTCGCCGGGAGTGTCGCCGAGGTCGGAGTAGCGGCTGGTGAGCGGTGAGTGGCCAATCGGGCTGAGTTGATGCATGATGAGCGTTTCCATCACGATCCAGCCGAGCGCCAGGGCGAAGACGATCACACCCATCCGCCGGCGGCGCAAGGCGAAGAAGGAGTATAGGCCGATCACGGCGATGGTCAGCGCCACCTCTTCCTTGGTCGTGATGGCCAGACCGGCGGCGATAGCGAACCCCACATTATTGCGCGTGAGCAGAAAGTACAATGCGAACATGAGGAAGGGCGCGGCCAGCGCGACAGCATGGAAATCGCTGGTCACCGCGGCGTCGAGCGATGGATAGAGCAGGTAGAGCGCGGCGAAGGCGATCCCGGCGAAGGCGCTCTGCAGCCGGCGGCTCGCCAGCGCATAGGCGGGAAACGCGCCAAGCGCGACGATCAGCGCCTGTGTCACCTGCAGCGTCTTGGCGGAGGGCGCCAGCGCATAGAGCAGCGCGAGCGGGGCCATGATCGGTTCGAAATGGATCGCCAGACGTGGGACATCGCCCAGACAGTTGCTGTCGCTGACCACATTGCAGATCGTTTGATGCAGCGGCGCGCCGTGTGTAGTGTTCCACAGCGCCTGCATCATGATGCCCATATCTTCGGCGTGCGTCTGGTAGGCGTCGTGCAAGGCGAAGAGGTAGCGGCTGAAGAAGATGACGAACACTGCGACGCCCAGGCTCACCAGCAGCCAGCCAAGTCGCGCCGCGCGACCACGCAGGGGCGGCGGTAACTCGGTCGGACGCGCGAAGAGCCAGCCCAGGCGATCTCCCACTGGCGTGGTGAGTGGTTCGGCGCGGCGGCGCCACTCGCGCGCGACGCACACCGCCCTGGCTACCCCTGGCCGCAGGACGTCGTGCGCTCTGCGCCTACGCTGGCGGAGCTGGCTGATGATCGTGGCGGTTTTCAACTCGTGTGACTCTCAAAAAACTGGCGGCGCGCTCACCGGTAGCGCACACCTACTACACGTCACGGCGGCAATATGTGCGGCCGAGGCGGCGGTTCGCAGGCGCATACGGCAGAGTGTACCGATGTGAATTGAAGGCTAGCTGAAGAACCGTTCGCCTACCTGTCAGCCGATCGGATCTCGTTCACATTCAGCCGGCGTCCAACACGCGCCATCCCTGCGTGTGATCCTGGCGCGCCTTCTCTGAAAGACGCCCCAGTGAGGATATGCAGAAAGGATCCGTGTGCGCCAGGTCCTTCTCGCGCGCTGTGTACAGTATTGCGCTTCGCGTCGGGCGACGTCAACCGTCGGCGGAATGATGGGCCTGCGTGTCGTTGCTTGACACTCGCGCCGGCCGGGGCTTAGAATCGAAGGAAGCGCCAGAGACAGCGCCGGTCCGTCGTGGCCAGAAGAGCGCGACGAGGCGCTGGCACTGTCTGGAGAGACGAGGGCAAGACCAGATCAAGACGCCACAGCAAAGTAAGGGAACCAATGATCAAACGAGACGCCAGCCAGGACGGGGATCGGCCACACTTTTACTCGCAGTACTGGATTGATGTCGCCCTGGGCAAGCCCACTAGCACGGCGACGGTGGTCACCGAGCCTGCCGTACCGGACGAGGACTTTGACCTCGACGACGAGGCGCCCACGCCACACATCGTCGCGCGACCTGAGCCGGCGCCAAAGGCCGCCAAACCCGCCAAAGCCGCTGATAAGAAGGCCGAGCCAGCCAAGCTCTCTTCGCTTGCAGATCTGGCCAATATCGATCTGCTGATGAAGAACTCCGCTGAACTGGGTGATGACGTGGCGCCGGATCTCGCCAGCGGATATGAGGCGACCGAGAGCGCGCCTGTCTTCCCCGTAGACGCGCCCTTGGGCGACGCGGCGGAGGCTGAGCCGGAGATGGAGTCGCTAGAGGAGTACGAAGCCGACGAACTGAACTATGACGAGGATGAGGAAGACGACGAGTGGGGCAATCGGCGCAACAAGAAGGCGAAGCCCGCGCAGCGACGTGAGCGCCGCCGCGAGTTTTAGCGCTTCAGCGTTGCCCTCTATGTCGCAGGGATGGCCCCTACACTGGGACCATCCCTGTCGCCTATCTGGCTCGCCTTTCTGACACTCTTTCCTTGTGCCTGCGTTTGCCTGCGCGCGGGAAGACCGTGTGATGAGCAGGGTGCGGGGGTTCCGCAAGCGGTATGCTCGCGAGCGACAAGGGGATCACGTCCTTATTCGCGCAACAGTCTGGCGCTTTAGACGACATGCAGGAGAAGACATGGTTACGCGCATCTGTTCGCTGGTGGTTCGCATTGGCGGTTCGCTCGCATTGCTCCTGGGGCTGCTGTTCTGGATTCAAGTCGGAAACAGCCTGACACAACTCCACATGACGCTCGGCATCCTCGTCATACTCGCGCTGTGGGCGCTCGCCACCATCTACGCGCGCACGCCCGACGCGAATCTGGGGCTGGCGATAAGCGCATCGCTCGTGGGGCTGCTACTGCTCGTCATCGGACTGACCCAGCGGAGCCTGCTGCTCAACGGGTATCACTGGATTATTCAGGTCACGCACTTCCTACTCGGCGTGGCCGCGATCGGCATGGGCGAGACGCTGACAGGCGCGATCCGCCGCGCGCCAGCCGTCGCATAGCGTCAGTTTTCGGGAGAACACGATGGGACTCGACGCCGAGGCTGTGCGCGCGCCAGAGTTGTGGGGGACGGCGTGGTTTAATACCGAGCGCCCTCTGACCCTGGCGGATCTGCGTGGCAAGCTCGCCCTGCTCGATTTCTGGACATATTGCTGCATCAACTGTCTGCATGTCCTCGAAGATTTGAAGGATCTGGAGCGGAAATACGCCGATCAGCCATTCGTCGTCGTCGGCGTCCATTCGCCCAAATTCGCCCATGAGGATGATCCCGAAAGCGTGCGTCAGGCGATCCTGCGGCATGGCGTCACCCATCCTGTCCTGCTCGATAGCGGGCGCAAGGTCTGGGACGCATACGCAGTGCGTGCCTGGCCAACGCTCGTGCTCGTGGACCCACGTGGCTATATCCTGGGTCGTGTCTCTGGCGAAGGCAATCGTGCGCGGCTCGACGCCGCCATCGAGCAGGCGCTGAACCTGTTACGCCAGGCGGAGATCCTGGACGACACGCCGCTGCCGTTGCGGCTGGAGGCTGGAAGTGACGCGCTCGACACGCCGCTGCTCTACACTGGCAAAGTTCTAGCGGACGCATCCAGCGAGACCCTCTCCATCGCCGATACGGGACACCACCGCATCGTGCGCGCCACACTCGACGGCTCCACACATGAGGTGATTGGCTCCGGCGAGCCGGGGCTGGTAGATGGCGACTACGCGACGGCGCAGTTCCACTCGCCGCAGGGCATGGCGCTCGATGGGGAACAGCAAGCGCTTTACGTCGCTGACACCGGCAATCACACCGTTCGGCGCATTGATCTCCGCAGCCAGCGCGTCACCACTGTAGCAGGCACGGGCGCGCAGGGAGCGCGCCGCCACGCGCCAGGTGGATGGGAGCTGGCGCTCCATACGGCGCTCAACTCACCCTGGGATCTCAGCCTGCTGCGTGGCAAGCTCTACATCGCCATGGCGGGGCCGCACCAGATCTGGGTCTATGATCCGGCGCGCGAGACAATAAGCGTTCTAGCGGGCAGCGGGGCCGAGGGGCGCGCGGATGGCGCGGCGGCGCAGGCGGCTTTCGCGCAACCCAGCGGGATCGCGACCGATGGCGAGCGGCTCTACATCGCGGATAGCGAGATCAGCAGCGTGCGCGCGATCGAGTTTGACGGCGAGGATGGGCGGCCACAGACACGTACACTGGCTGGCGGCGACCTGTTCCAGTTCGGCGACCGCGATGGCATTGGCGATCTGGCGCGCATGCAGCATCCGCTGGGCGTCGCCTGGGTATGCGCTGGGGAGCCTGGCGGCGGCGCGATCTACGTCGCCGACACCTATAACCACAAGGTGCGCAGACTGGACCCCGCGACACGCGACCTGACCCGATTCGCGGGAACTGGCTCCGCTGGCGTGCAGGATGGCGCGCCCACTCTGGCGCGATTCAACGAGCCGGGCGGCCTGAGCTATGCGCGCGGCGCGCTCTATGTCGCCGATACCAACAATCACGCCGTGCGCGTCGTCTCATTCCCCGACGGTCAGGTCACGACGCTGCGCATAGCGGGGTTGTGCGCTCCAGACGTCTGCCTGCCCGGTTAGCCGCCTCCATGCTTTTTCTTGTGCCCGCTCCCACTCACAGTGTTGCGCGCCGCGACTCCCTGGGCGACCTGCGTGCTGTCTGCGTTGTCTCCATCACCGTTGTCCCCGCTGCTCCTGAAGCAACTCTGGAGCGTGTACGAGACGCTAGCGCCATCTGCAGCGCCGTCCGCAGTGAACCGAAGAGTTCCCTGGCCATCCTGCGACAAGAGGCTGTAGCTGGTGAGCGTGATCGTCTGTCGCCTGCCTGGATTGAGCGTCCCACTGGGCGGATTGACGGAGATCTGCGGCCCTTCCTGCGTCGCGCTCCACTGCGCTGTACCTTGCCCTGTATTCGTGAGCGTCACGCGCTTGCCAGAGCGACAGGCGAGCGTCACGCTGGCGGGAGACGCCGACAGAATGACAGCCGGCAGCGCGGTCGCGGTTGGCTGTGGCGTGATGGTGGGATGGGAGGTGGCGACGGCGGGGAGAGATGAGAGTGGGTTGGCGCCACTCAGCACATAGCCGATGGCTCCGGCCCCGCCAGCTAGCAACGCGCATCCCACCAAGGCGGTCGCCACAATCAGGAGGACCTTGGTGAGCGATAAGGGGCGTTGCTCATTGGGGCCACGTGTGGAAGAGGGCCACTCAGGCGCGGGCCTCTGCGCGAGCAACGGCAGCTCATGAATCGTGGGCGCGTCCGGACCCTCCATGCTCGCACTGGCAACTGGAGGCGGCGCGGCGCCTCCCGCCGGAGTCACATCCGAGCTTGAGTAACGATCCACGCGAGGAGTGACAGGCGCAGGGGGAACTCCGACCGGCGGCAGGCTAGTGGGCGTCTCGAAGCGCGGAAGGCTGCTCGCGAATCCGGAGGTGAGCAGCGCGTCGGCCTTGCTGAAGAAAACGCTCAGCGCGCGGCTCCGGCTGGACTCGCGTGCGGCGCGGACGAACGCTCCCGCGGTCGGCGGGCGGTCGGCGGGTTCTTTAGCGAGCGCCCAGAAGATCGTCTCCTCCAAACGGGGAGAGACCCCGGCGCGCTTGGTGCGCAGGGGTGGCGCTGGCTCGGTGAGCTGGCGCGCGAGCACGGAACGCATCTGCGCCTGGGCATCCGTGCTCTGGCCAGGCATGCTGACCGGGATGAGCGTCTCATAGGGAGTGTGGCCGGCGAGCAGGGCATAGGCCACCACACCAAGCGCGTAGATGTCGGCGGCGGGTCCAACCGCCTCGCCGCGAATCTGCTCCGGCGCCATATACTCCGGTGTGCCCATCGCCACGCCGGAGATGGTCAGATCGGCGTCGCGTGGGCCGTGCAGCGCGCGGGCGATGCCGAAATCCGCCAGCAGCAGCCTCCCGTCGGGGTGTAACAGCAGGTTCGAGAGCTTCACGTCGCGGTGGACGATGCCTGCCTGATGCGCGTAATCGAGCGCGGCGGCGGCTTGCTCCAGATAGACGATGGCCTGGGGAACGCTGAGCGGCCCCTGGCGCGCCAGCAGCGCGGCGAGCGAGCCATCGGCGAGGTAGGGCATGACGAGGTAGGCGATCTCGCCCTCCTCAGCGGATTCAGCCCCGAACTCGTAGATGGGGACGATGTTGGCGTGATCGAGCGCGGCGGCGGCGTCGGCCTCTTGGCGAAAACGCGCACGCGTCCGCTCCCATATGGCGGCGCTGGGCGCGCTGGCGGCGCGCAGCAGCTTGACGGCTACCTGCCGGCGCGGGCGCTCCTGGCGGGCGAGATAGACCGCGCTCATGCCGCCGACGCTGAGCAACCGTTCGAGTGTACAGGAGCCGACCCGCGTCCCTACGAGATCGTCTGTGTTTGTCCGCATCACAATTTCCTGTCAGGGCCACTCCCGGATGCAGAAGAAGCGGCCAATGGCGCTGGATGGTCGCGCTAGATGCGCCGCTCGACCGTTTCGATGACCTTCTCCACGAGCGCTGGCCCTGAGGCGAGCTCGCGGGTGAAGTCTTTGCCCAGCTCCTCGACGCTTGCGATCAGATCGCGGAAGACCTCCCAGACGAGCGTCATCAGCCCGGCTGTGTAGCCAACCGCCAGACCCAGCGCCAGCGCGACGCCATTCGCGTAGATGTTCGGCAGCGCGCCGGTAATGACGATGTCGATGATCTCGGCGACGATGACGGCGATCAGGCCAGTGATCAGAAACAGGAGAAAGACGCGCGAGAGCGAGCGCCGCAACGCCCTGAGCAGATGGCCGATAATGGTCGTGGTGACGATCATGCGTGATCCTCCCCTGCGAACACACTGGCTTACATACAGACGATGGACACTTCCGCTACGCCACGTCGCGCGGGAGCGGCGTCGCCAGAGTACCGCCAGTGTAACACGCATCCGCGCTACCGCGCCAGCGGCAGGCGATGCGCATAGGACCATGCCGCTGACGATTGAAACCGCGCCCGGGAGCGCGCCGCCACAACTCCCATCTGGGCCGGTTCATACCCACTTCATCCCCCGCAGGCGGGGGTCAGAGATGACGCGCGGCTTCAACCGCCACTCAGGTTACCGAATCGGGCGGCCTAGCGTCTCGCGGCCACCGAGAAAAGGACGCAGCGCCTCAGGCACGCGTACCGTCCCATCCGCCTGCTGGTGGTTCTCGACGAGCGCAATGATCGTGCGGGTCGAGGCGAGCGCGGTGTTGTTGAGCGTGTGGACGAAGCGCACGGTCCCGTCGGCGTCGCGGTAGCGAATATTGGCGCGACGAGCTTGGAAGTCGTGGAAGTACGAATCCGAGTGCGTCTCTCGGTAGCGCCCCTCCGAGGGGATCCAGCACTCGATGTCGTAGCCCTTGACCTTGGCGTCGCCGAGGTCGCCGGTGCAGATATTGAGCACGCGATAGGGTAGTTCGAGCGCGCGCACAATCTCCTCCGAGTTGGCCAGCAACTCCTCGTGCCAGCGCACCGACTCCTCGTGGTCGGCGCGACAGATGATGTATTGCTCGACCTTGGCAAACTGGTGCACGCGAAAGATGCCTTTCGTGTCCTTGCCATAGGTCCCGGCCTCGCGGCGGAAGCACGGCGAGTAGCCAACGTACTTGACCGGCAGGTCGGCCTCGCTCAGGATCTCGCCGCTGTGCATCCCGGTGATCGAGACCTCGGCGGTGCCGATGAGGTAGAGATCGTCGTCGGGGAGGCTGTAGGTCTGCTCGCGGCCACGCGGGAACTGCGCGTTGCCGTAGAAAGCGAACTCCTTGGCGAGAGCGGGCACTTCGAGCGCGGTGAAGCCCTTACGCGCGATGCGATCCAGCGCGAACTGCATCAGCGCGAACTCGAGGAAGACGGCGTCGCCTTTGAGGATGTAGCTGCGCGAGCCGCTCACTTTGGCCGCGCGCTCCAGGTCCAGCCAATCCTGTCCTTTCATCAGCGTGACATGATCGAGCGGTTCGAAGGCGAACGGTGGCGGATCGCCCACGCGCTTGATCTCGACGTTGTCCTCCTCGCCTGCGCCCTCTGGAACCGATGGGTCGGGGATGTTGGGGACGAGCAGCCAGAGATTGCGCAGGTGCGTCTCCAGGTCCCGCTCGCGCGGCTCGAGTTCTTTGAGTTCGGCGGCGGGGACACGTCCCCGATCGATGGCGGCCTCGCGCGCGGCGGCGTCGGCTCCGGCGGCGCGAATCGCCTGCGAGATCTTATTCTGCTCCGCGCGCAAGTCCTCGACGCGGCGCTTGACGATGCGCAGCTCGGCGTCGGTGGCCAGCAGCGCGTCGATGTCCACCGCGGTCCTGCGGCGGCGCGCAGCGTCCTTGACGAGGTCAGGATGCTCGCGAATGAAGGCCAGGTCCAGCATGAGAAGTACCTTTCAGAGAACACAAAGCGCCGCCCATCACGAAGGACGAGCGGCGCGCGGCGTGGTGCCACCTTCATTCGTCGCGGCTTCCTGAAGGGAGCGCGACCTTGGACGCCGGGTAACGCGGGCGAGGCGGCTTGTCTTACTCCGGGAGTCCCGTTTGGGCGAGCGGCGCGCGAGGGGATTTCGGCTGGGCGGGCGCCGCGTCGCATCATCCCGCGGCTTGCTGCAATGCCCTGACCCCAGCGTACTCGTCTCACGCCTGGCCTAGTATAGACGGCCTCATGATATCCGCTGCCAGCGCCACCTGTCAAGCAAATGAGGCGAACGCTTTCACGGTTGCTCTTGCTAGAAGGGCCACGAGTCTGTTCCAAACTTTGTGCGCGAAGGATTGCCCGGAATGCCTGCCGACCGCTTGCGCCTTTCTGGCCTCCTCAGCCCGACGTTTCAGTGGCGATCCTCTTAGGCAGAGAACCAGAAGCGCCACTGCCCCCCTTCCAGGAGATAGTAGGACGCGATACGCCGGGTTGAGCTCTGGCCCTTGAGCGAGAACGTGACGTCGCTATGGGCAATGAAGTAGGTCTGGCCTGTTGCGCTTGTCTGCACCGCAATTGTCTCAGCGACGGGCGCGATTGCCGTAATCTTGCCGACCTTCTCGATGGCATGCGCCATAGCGTCAGCGAATTGCGTGTTGGAATACTCCCCACGTATGACGCTGGATGAGGAGTCATAGACCTGCTGCCAGGCCGCCGGCGATGGGGCCTTATTCGCGGCGATGAGCTGGTTTTCATAGTGGGGCGGCGCCACAGACGCCGTCGCCACGGGATCGACGCATGCTCCTGAGGGATCGCATCCAGACTGCATGGTAAAGGTATTGTTTGCCTGCTTGCAGAGACTGGCAAGCACATTGGGGCCATCGATGAATTCGGCGACGATAAATCTGATCCGGGCAATCGCCACCAGGGCATGCGCATCGAAGAGCGCGTCTAGCGCTGCAACCACCTGTTGCGGCTTGCTGCTCGCCAGCCGAGCCACCTGACACCCGCCGCCGTTGAAATTTCCGTTAGGTTGCCTGGATAGAAACGCCTCTCCGACGATCTGGTCGCCCGAGGGCAGCGTAAAGCTATACGTGTTCCCAACCAACACGCTTGAGGTGGTCGTGCTGGCAGAGGCTCTGACGGACGCTCCTGCGGGAGCGCGTAGACGTATCGAGAAGGCCGTCTTCTGGGCCTCGTCTTGCCAGCGCGCCACATCGGGAAAACTGTCCGGCCCCACGAATCGTCGCGCCGCGTTCGCCGCCGCGCTGCCATGGGCTGTGGGGGGGCGGGTCACCACCGCAACAGTGGCGAGACAGACGACCGCGAGCAATACCGTGACGAGCCGCACGATGCGCGCGCTTGGCCGCGACCACGAGAACGGATGATGGGTACGGCGACTGCGCAGAGGGCGATAGCGAGGCGTGTAGCGAGGCATGTGGTAGCTCCTTGCCGCTCAGGGGAGGGTCACTCCATCCTTTTGTGTCAGGATGTAGAAGATCTCCGTTGACATATCGGTCGTGGCGGCGTGTCCGGTGATGTCGCGCACTTGCCAGGTCGAGCCAGGCGCTTGAACGGGGGGTTGCGTGATATTGAGGTGCTGCACTGGTGAATTGAGCAGCTTCCCTGCCTCAGAGGAGACGCTAAACGACCCATTGAGGAGATCAGCCATAATGCTCATATCCACCGCATGCGGATCGATGAGCATCCAGTTATGATATGGCCCGTTCTCACGGTACTTGTCCAACGGTTGTGGACATCCATCGCAGAGCCCCGCGCCACCCCACTGCGGCGCCACTGTCGCATGATCGTCCTGGGCGAGGATCAGGAGATCACCAAGGTTGAGGGTTGGCGCACCCGGAGAGAGGGGCAGCCCATAAGCGATTATCCCGAGACGAAGCTGCACATCGCCAAAGAAGTTGTAGTACGCGATGCCCGAGGGTGGGGGGTTCTGATCATGAGCCATGATGCTATCGCTTTGTGGCGTCTGGTCTGCCACCGTTGGGCTATGCGCGTCCAGCCCCATCCGCGACCGGAGCTGGTCATAAATAGTTTGCTGCAAGAGCGGCAACACTGAGCTAAAGGGCGTGATAGGGTTCGGGATGCTTGCGTCACCACTCAATGTCGCGGCATTGAGGCCCTTGTTGATGGTGAGCACCCAGGCTCCTTGCTGATCGGGGTCTACGAAAAAGACCTGATCTATCTTGCTGGCCAGGGTCGGGCAGCGCAGCGTGTGATACGGCGCTGCTGGCACAGGACAGCCCGCGAGGAAAGATCGTATCACCGCGCCGCCCATGCTATACCCGATGAGCGTTACTTTGCTCGTCTTGGCTCCGGCCGCGGCTGCCTCGTCGCTGAGCGCCTCAACCGTGCGCGCGAGCAGCAGGGCATTATCATCCACCGAGCTCTGGCTTTCACACGGGCGGCCGCTAGTACCTGGCGCGCAGGCCGTGGGATAGGCGCCTGGGTCGAGTGGAAAGCGACAGCCAGAGGGCGCGCCGCCCTGGTCATAGGCATGGTCATCCACATAGCACAGCGCTTCCATGTAGTGTGGGTCGTACTTCAGAGTGAGCGCTTCGAAGAGCGACGTGAACGTCTGCTCACTGCCGTCAGTTGACTGGTCAGCGTCGTGGAAATCCGCGTGCATCTGCGCCGTGAAGTCATCGGCGTCTTCGTTCGTGCCATGGACGAAGATGATGGGTCGGACGATGTTGGTGTGATTGAGCCAGCGCACCACCAGGCGCGAGCTAGCCGAGGGCGTGCCATCGAGCGCGGCTGTGATCTGATCGTCGCCCGCATGTGCGCCGGTGTAGGAGTAGTTGAACGCGCCATCGCCGCCGGTGGTCAGAGTTTTCGTGGCGCTGTTGGCTCCGCTCACGCTCAGCTTGACGTTCGTATTGCCCAGCGGCTTCCCACCTGGATCGGTGGCCACACCCCTGATGAGCTGTGAGGCGCCGGCCGCCAGATAATCTCCCGACACGCACGCGCCCTGTACCGGGTCCACTGCGCATAGCTGAACGACGCCCGTCTTGCCTGTTGAAGAACCGCCCCACCAACCGCAGGCGCCAAGCGCTAAAGTAAGGGCGAGACTAGCGGCGAGTAATGGACGGATCACGCGCGCCCTTCGCGGTCTCACATGGCTCATACGAGATCCTTTCTCGCTCCGGCGTTGGTCCATGTTGGTCCATGTTGGTCCATGTTGGTCCAGATGCGCGTTGCGCTCACCTGTCTGAGGCTTCCAGCGAGTTCCTCGTGTTCTCTTTCACTATATACCAAAGCTTGCTAAAATACTGTGAACTTCCTCACAGCATGCGCAACACCTCAGATGCGATAGCTAATGGGCCGCTTGGCCTTGATAGGTCGCGCTCATGTCGAGCAGTGTATGGCGTTACCTCACCTCTTGGCTTTCCACAGCATGCTCTTAGCGCTCAAGGAAAGGATGATCCTATGCGTTATGCCGACGCGATGGCCCGCGCGTGGCCGGGCCAGGCCACCATTGACCGCGAGGCGTTGATCGCCTGCAGCGACGAGCGTGCGCGCCATGGAGCATTGCCGCATCTGCGCCGAGGCGTGCCGCCGCTGCGCGCCGGCGTGCCAGCGGATGCTCTCCGCGCTGGAGGCGTGAAATTCGTGCTTTATTTGCGCTACGGTTGGCGGGATACAATGTGCGTACCAATGCGACGCCAGATGATGTGGGGTCGCCGGGATGCAGAGATTCTCCGTGCCAGAGGAGGGCGCGCCCAACCACACGACCCGCAGGCGCTCTATCTTCGCTCATATCTTGCGCATCCACATGCGCTTACACATGTTGAAATCTCTTCAGGAGGCTGCGTCGCTGAACACCGCGAGTTGTTGACCGTCTCGCACATCCAAGCGCCAATATATAGCGCCTGTGGCAGCGTTGAGCGCAACAATCTGCCGTGGAGAACTCGAACTCGACGGTGGCGCGAGAACAACAAATAAGACCCCATCGTGGATTACTGGCTGGCTCACGTAGAGATAGCCTTTGAAGGCGACGCGCCACGCCTCCGTGCCATCGCGCTCATGCAGCGCAATCAATTCTTCAGATCGCCCACCATAGATGAGGCCGTTAGCAACAGCTAATGCATCGTGCCAGGCAGAGCCAAAACCGAAATCACCAGACTGTGCGCGCCAGAGCGACTGACCAGTCGTTGCGCTGAGCGCTGTCAGGTAGGTATCGTCCACGAACGCCATCTGCGCGGTGACTCCCACGAACAAACCGGACGTCTCATTCGTCCAGATTCGACGCCCGTTTTGAGGGTTGAGCGCGAAGGTGGTGTGCGGACCAGAGTTGCCGAACAATAGCGCGCCGTTGGCGCCAAGACGCGAGGTGATATCAGAAGGCGCGCTCCAGAGGTCCTTGCCGTCACTCGCGCCAAAGGCCGTGAGCGTAAGCTTGTCATAGTCGGCTGTGTGAGGAGCGCCCCGCAGCACTGTATAGACCACACCATGTAACAAGACGTCATTGAGGGTCGCGTTGACTTGCTTGGTCCAGCGGATGGAGCCATCGGCAGGGTCGATGCCAAGGATCCCCATTAATTCCAGGTCCACGATGATGTTCTGACCGTCAGTGAACAGTAACGGATTGACGCGGGATGGGGGGAGAACCGTCCTCCAGAGCAGCTTCCCATCGCTCAGACGAACGGCGACTATCGTCTTTTTGGCGGTCTGCGCTGAGAATCCTATGGTATAAATCGTGTCGCCAACAATCGTCGGCATCGAGTTAATATGGCCAACCGGAGTGCGCCAGAGCGGGCTACCGTCACTGCCGCTGATCGCCTGCAAGCTGCCGTCGTCGGCATTAGAGGCGTACACAATCGGAGTGCTCTGCGTCAGCGGCGCGTTGGAAGAGGTGTTCGTAGACGTGTTCTTGTTAGACACTGGCGCCGCGCACGATGCGATCGCGCACACCATTTAAGAAGCGCCAGCAGTGACAGACATGACTCTTGCCTGGTCAGGATACGCCGCATCATATGCACCCCGCGTCACCCTCGATACAGGTACGCCTGGCCGCTCGTTCGCCCACATCCTACCACGGCGGTTCGCGCACTAGGTGTAGGTTTCGCGCTTCTCATGATGAACGGGCCGAACAGGATTATCTGGGCTAAGTCGCGCGGGGAAGTTCGCTGACGACCTCGCCGCGGTAGGCCAGCAGGAAGCGCCACAGCGCCTCCGCCGCCGCCGAGAGGCGCCGCCCCGGTCGCCGCGCCAGCGACCACGAGCGCATCACCGGGAAGCCGACGACATCCAGCACCGCGACGCGCCCCACCAGCAGTTCCAGTTCCAGCGCGCCCAGCGGCATCACTGCGACGCCCAGCCCCGCCGCCACGGCCTGCTTGATCGCGCCGCTGCTGCGTAGCTCCATCATGACGCTCACCTCGATCCCGCGTTCCTCGAACATCGCCTCCACATCCGTGCGCGTGCCCGACCCCTGCTCGCGCAAGAGCAGCGTCTCACCAGCCAGCGCCTCCAGGGGGACCTGCAGCCGCTGCGTCAGCGGATGGTCGGGCGCCGCAATGACGACCAGCTCGTTGGGCGCGAACTCCGCTACCTCCAGGTCCTCTGGCTCCTCGATCAAGCCCATCACCGCCAGGTCCACCTCGTCGTTGAGTAGCCGTTCCTGCGCCGTGATGCGGTTCACCACGTCCAGCGTCAGCTTCACCTGTGGGTTGGCGCGGTGGAAGGCGCCGAGCGCTGGCGGCACGACATAGATGCCCGCTGTGGTGCTGGCCGCAACCTTGACCGTGCCGCGCTTCGCGCCCCCCAACTCCTCCATCACCAGCCGCGTCTCGGCGAGCAGCGCGAAGATGCGCTCGCTGTACTTCAGTAGCTCATGTCCAGCCTCGGTGAGCCGCAACGAGCGCCCATGCTTCTCGAAGAGCGGCAAGCCGAGCGACTTTTCCAGCGCCTTGATCTGGAGTGAGACGCCCGGCTGACTGAGGTAGAGCGCCTCGGCGGCGCGCGAGACGCTGCCACGCTCGGCGACGGCGCGGAAGATCTCGAGCTGATGCAGATTCATAAGCGCGCCTTTGTACTTATGGAAGAAATCGTAATTCATTTTTATACGAGCGCTGCGGTAGAATTGTCAACGTCCGGGAGCGACGCGACGCAGGCGTGTGGGCTGTTCACCGCCGCGGCTCCCGCATGCTGGCCGCACAATGAGGTGCGCGCGAAAGAGGAGACACATGGGCCATCAAGACGCCGCGATGCTTGCGGCAGACCTGACGAAGACCTGGAGAGATGACGCGCGCTGGGAGGGGATCACGCGGCCATACATGGCGGAGGATGTCGTGCGGCTGCGCGGGACCGTGTTGATCGAGCAGACGCTGGCGCGGCTGGGCGCCGTGCGCCTATGGAAACTGCTCCACAGTGATGACTATGTCGCCGCGCTGGGCGCGCTGACCGGCAACCAGGCTATGCAGATGGTCAAGGCGGGCCTGAAGGCGATCTACCTCAGCGGCTGGCAGGTGGCCGCCGACGCGAACCTTGCCGGGCAGATGTATCCCGACCAGAGCCTCTATCCCGCCAACAGCGTGCCGCAGGTCGTGCGGCGCATCAATCAGGCATTCCAGCGCGGCGACCAGATTCACCATACCGAGGGCAATGACGACATCTACTGGTACGCGCCGATCGTGGCCGACGCCGAGGCGGGCTTCGGCGGGCCGCTCAACGTCTTCGAGATCATGAAGGCGATGATCGAGGCCGGGGCGGCGGGCGTGCACTTCGAGGATCAACTGGCCTCTGAGAAGAAGTGTGGCCACATGGGCGGCAAGGTGCTGATTCCGACGCAGGCCGCCGTCAAGCATCTCGTCGCGGCGCGGCTGGCGGCGGACGTGATGGGCGTGCCGACGCTGGTGATCGCGCGCACCGACGCCAACGGCGCGAACCTGCTCATGAGCGACGTCGACGAGCGCGACCACACCTTCATCACCGGCGAGCGCACGAGTGAAGGCTTCTATCGCGTGCGCGCTGGTCTGGAGCAGGCGATCGCGCGCGGGCTGGCCTACGCGCCCTACGCCGATCTGATCTGGTGCGAGACCTCCGAGCCAAACATCGAGGAGGCGCGCCGCTTCGCGGAGGCGATCCACGCGCGGTTCCCCGGCAAGCTGCTGGCCTACAACTGCTCGCCGTCCTTCAACTGGAAGAAGAAGCTCGACCAGTCGACTATCGCGACGTTCCAACAGGAGCTTGGCGCGCTGGGTTACAAGTTCCAGTTCGTCACGCTGGCCGGCTTCCACGCGCTCAACTACAGCATGTTCCATCTGGCCAAGGGCTATGGTGAGCGCGGCATGGCGGCGTATTCGGAGTTGCAACAGGCGGAATTCGCCGCGGAGGGCGAAGGCTACAGCGCGACCAAACACCAGCGCGAGGTCGGCACGGGCTACTTCGACGAGGTGGCGCAGGTGATCGCGGGTGGCGAGGCGTCCACACTGGCGCTGGCCGGCTCGACGGAGGCCGCGCAGTTCCACTAGGCCGGGTGTATCGGCGATACGAGCAATGAGCCCCTCCATGCGTGGCGTGTGAGGGGCCTGCCATTTTGGCGCGGTCGCGTAGCGCAATGGGTAAGGAGTCGCGCGATGCCCGACAGCGAGGACATACAGTACCTGCCGACGAGTTGGTACGATCCGCGCGTGGAGATACGCGCATCCACCATTCAGGGCGGCGGCATGTTCGCCAGCGCGCCGTTCCAGCCCGGAGAAACGGTCGCCGTCGTCGGTGGGACGCTCATGACTGGCACGGAGTTCGCGGCGTACCTCGCCGGCGTCGAGAGATGGAACGCGCACCAGATCGGCGAGGATCTGCACCTCGTGGACCTCATCCAGACGCCTGACGTCGTACAAGGCTCGCTCAACCACTCGTGCGACTCGAACCTGTGGATGGGCGATGCGGTGACGATCATCGCGCGCCGGGCTATCGACGGTGGCGAGGAGTTGACGCTGGACTATGCGCTGACGACCACCGAGCCTGGCTGGGCGCTCGATCAGCCGTGCCAGTGCGGGTCCGCTATCTGCCGCGGGAGTGCGACAGGAAACGACTGGCGCCTGCCAGACGTGCAGGAGCGCTACATGGGGCATTTCGTTTCCTATATCAACGAGCGCATCCGTCGCCTACGGGATCTGGGATAATGACCATTCCTTCTTGACTCGCACGCGTCTTCGAGCATACGCGAACACGTTGCTTATACAGCCCCTTGCCTGTTGCAAAGCCGCATTGGTAGCCCGCGATCCTCGGTTGCGCCTGGTTGTCGCCACATTTGGTTAGTGCAATAAGGTCATGAACGGCGACTTCCTCATGGCATAAACACGATGTCATAAACACGCGCAAACAGCAGCCAAATCGAGCAGGCGCCTATAAAAGATCACGACCACTGTAAAGAGCGAGAGGACGCCACAGCCGTGTGCGACGTCCTCGCTGACGCGTTGTTTGTGAGCTAGTTTCGCTGGCGCCCGCCGATGCCACGTCCGCCAGTGATGAGATTGACAACCAGCAGAAGGAGGGCTGAGCCAACAAGAGCGGCGATGAACGTCCAGAAAACACCGGAAATCTGGATATTGAAGATTAGGTCGAGCAGCCATGCAAAGAGGAGACCACCAACGATGCCGACGGCGACGTTGCCCAGGCAGCCAAGCCGGTTTCCCTGAATGATGCGATCAGTGATCGCTCCGGCGATGCCGCCGACGACGATCCAGACAATGACGGCCCAGATGGTGCTGAACACGTTTGCGAACACAAAAGCTGCCAGGCCCATGAGTCTGCTCCTTCATGTACACACGTTGACGCCTGCTACCGCCGAGAGCCGTGTCGACGCCTCCGAGGTCGCGGCTGCCCATTGAAATACAGACCACGCCTGTCGAAGCTCATCGTCACTGGCAGCATATCATACGATGGGCGCCACTGGCCGCTCTGCCTCACTGGCGTCCCGCGCGTCGCAGAGAGCGGTATCCCGCGGCGACGACGAATCCAATCGCCACGGTAATCGCCATCGTGATCAGCCCGGTCAACAGGGGATGGCGTCGCGCCGAATTCAACTGCTCGGAGATCGTCTCCGCGCCGAGGCGTGGCGTCTGCCCCAGCGAGCTTTCGCCCTGGATCGTTTTTGAGATCACCGAGAACGCCTGCTGTCCGGCGTTCGACGGCGAAGAGGTCGACTCATCTGGCTCGTTCGGCATGGCGCAACTCCCATTCCCATAGACTTCCCGCTAGCGTCGTCCCCGCTTGCGCAGACCGAGCGCCTCCACACATCCTCTCATCCACCAGCATACCCCATGCGGGCGCCTGCATACCGCTGGCGATGGGGCGGCGACTATACCGATGCTTACGCCGCCGACTATAATGCGCAGGAGCGTCGGCCACAGGCGGCCGGGAAAGGACGTCACGTGACAGCATGCAGACTCGACGCGAGCGGATGAGCGGGCTGGTCCAGAAGGGCATTGGCGCGCTCCGCCGGACGAGTGAGCGCGCGCTCACCTGGGCGCGTGAGACGTTCCGCCTGACGGAGACGCGGGCGCTGCTCGCGATCTGCGCCGCCGCGCTATTGCTGCGTCTCTGGCCCCTGGGCGCCTTCTCCACCGTCTACGACGAGGGCATGTACTGGTCATCGCTGCGCGCGATGGCTGTCGGCTTCCTGCGCTATACCCCGATTTTCCACTCGCAGCCCCCCGGTTTTCTGGCGAGCGTATATCCGCTCTATCTCCTCTTTGGACAGACGCTGCCCGCCGCGCGCATCGCGACGCTGCTGTACGCCCTCATCGCGATCGTGGCGATCTTCTTCGTCGGGCGCGCGCTCGGCGGACGCTGGGCCGGAGTAGCCACGGCCGCGCTGTTGGCGCTGAGTCCGCTCTTTCTGGGGCCGACACGCATCCTCCTGCCCGCCGCGCCCGCGCTCGCCTTCGCGCTGATTGGCCTGGCCTGCGCGCTGGAGACGCCCTCGCACACCGGACGGCGGCGACGCTGGCTGGCGCTGGCGAGCGGTATCGCGCTTGGCCTGGCGACGCTCACGACCCTTCCTGCCGCGCTCGCGCTCCTACCGGCCGCGCTGTATCTCGCCGCGTCGATGTTCACCTCGATGGTCTCACGCGATGGGCGCATCCGCATGCCACAGCGCGACTGGCTTCAGGTCGGCGCGCAGGAGGCGGCCCCGGACCTGCTCTGGTTCGCGGTGGGCGCGCTTGGCGCAGTGGTCCTCACCCTGCTGCCCTTCGTCACGCGACTGCCGGCGCTGTGGGAGCAGGTCACGCTCGTCCCCCTGGCGGCCTCGCGTGCGCTGGATCGTGGCGTCGGCGCGAATCTCGCCGATCTCGCGCAGACCATCCGCGACCAGGGTGTGCTCTGGCTGGCGCTGCTGGCGCTCATTGCGCTTGGCCTTGCCTTCTGGCGACGCGCGTGGTCGCTCCTGCCGCTGATGCTCTGGCTGCTCGCCGTCACCATCTTCCTCCTGGCGCATCATCCTTTTACCGAGGCCGACGCCTTCTGGCTCGTGGCGCCGCTGGCTGCGCTGGGGGGTCAGGCCATCGCCCTGCTCGCGGCGCGCCCGTCCAACAGATCTGGCCGGATCAAGAACACGAAGCAGCGAACGAGTCCGGCGCTTATCACCTATGGCGCGCTCATCGCGCTTGGCGTCGCGCTCTTCACCGGCGTCTGGATCAGCGTGGCGGAGAACATCCAGGCGAACGCCGCCACCTCGAATGTCCGCATTCTGATGGCCGTCGAACTGGAGACACGGACGCTGCCCAACGATCTCGTCGTCACCGACGACCCCTATGTGGCGGGACTGGCCGGACGCGTCATCACCCCGGAGGTGATCGACACCTCGCACGCGCGGGTCGCGGCAGGCGCGCTGACGGCGGAGCAACTCGAAGCCATCATCCAGCGGACCGACACCCGCACGATCCTCTTCGCCGGAGGTGAGTTCGACGCGCTGCCGGGCTTCCGCGCGTGGACGCAGGCCAACTTCACCCTCGTAGAAGACTTCGGCGCGGGGCGCGCGCTCTACCTGAAACAGGCGACGGGGCCTGTGCCAGCCTGAACGAGAGGACGGACGATGACACTTCCCGATGAGCCAGACGCTTCCTATCGTGCGCCGACCATCGCCGAGGCCGCCCGCCAATTGCGCACGGGCGCAGTCCCATCCGTCGCGTTGACTGAGGCGTGTCTGCAGCGTATCGACCAGGTAGATGGCGCGCTCAAGGCCTGTGTGACGGTGATGGCCGACGCGGCCCTGGAGCAGGCGCGCGCGGCTGATTTGGCGTTCGGCGCGAAGCGCGTCAAAGGCCCGCTACATGGCGTCCCGCTCGCCATCAAGGATCTCTACGCCACCAAAGGTGTGCGCACAACCGCGGGGTCGCGGGTGCTAGAAGACTGGATCCCCGATGAGGACGCGACTGCCGTGGAGAAGCTCGGCGCCGCGGGAGCCATCGCGCTCTGCAAGACGAACACGCACGAGTTCGCCTATGGCACGCTGACCCCGCCGACGCGCAATCCCTGGAATATTGCCCGCGCTCCCGGCGGCAGCAGTGGCGGCACGGCGGCGGCGGTCGCCTCTGGCGAGACGCTGGCTGGGCTGGGCACCGACACCGGCGGCTCGATCCGTATTCCCGCCGGATTCTGCGGCCTGACCGGGCTCAAGCCGACCTACGGCCTCGTCGGTCGCGGCGGCGTCATCCCGCTGAGCGGGTCATTCGACCACACGGGGCCGATCGCGTGGACAGTTGAGGACTGCGCGCTGCTGCTCGACGCCATCGCTGGTTACGATCCACGTGACCCCGACAGCGTGGACGTTCCCCTGCTCGACTTCGCCGCCGCGCTGGGCGACCGCCTGACGCCGGAGGACGCCGTCCGCGGCGCGCGCATCGGCGTTCCCGACCGCTTCTTCTACGACCTGATCGATGACGCAGTCGCGTCGGCGCTCGCAGCGGCGCGCCAGACCTACGAGCGGCTGGGAGCCACACTGGTTGACGTTGCCATGCCCGATGGCGTGGATGACCTCCTGGCCGTCTATCGCGCCATCCAGCGGCCCGAGGCCTATACCTACCACGCGGACATGGGCTGGCTGGCTGAACGCGCCGACAAGTACAGGCCAGAGACGCTCGCCAACATCGAGGCGGGGGCGAACTACTCGGCGGCGGACTACGTTCGCGCGCAGCAACGTCGCCGGGCGTTTACCGACGGGGTGCGCGAGGTTCTGCGACAGGTGGATGTCTTGCTTACGCCGACGCTGGCGATACCGGCGCCACTAGCGGAGGAGTACGATACCGCGTTCGTTGTTCGCGGCCAGGCGCTGGAGGGCGGCTCGCTCCGCCTCACCCTCCCGTTTAATCTGACAGGCCAGCCGGCGCTCTCTATTCCCTGTGGCTTCACCGCGGATGGGCTGCCCATCGGCGCGCACCTTGTCGCCGCGCACTTCAATGAGCCGTCGCTGCTGCGGCTCGGCCACGCCTTTCAGCGGGTCACCGACTGGCATACCCGACGCCCCGCGCTCTAGTCCAAGCGCGTGAAAGCCGAATATTTCAGGCAATGAACACTTTGCCTCTGTGCTTGCATCTCACCAGATGAAAACACGGCGATGGGGGAGGGCGCGCTGTCGCGCCAGAGAGGAGCGAGGCGTTGGCAGCCTTTGCGAGCGGCGAAACCTTCGCCGTCATCGTACCTATGCACGCCCCGTCCATGCTGCGTGTCGCCACAGCGCTCATCGGCGCGGCGGACGCCGAAGACGCGGTGCAGGAGGCCGCGATGCGCGCCTGGCAGGCCTGGGCGACGCTGCGGAATCCCGATGCTGTGCGCCCGTGGCTGCTGCAAATCACCGTCAATGTCTGTCGCGGCTGGCGGCGCGGCCTGAAGGGACACCAGCAGGCGCAACTCCAGCCGCTCACCGAGGATGACCCGCTGTCGCTCGCGCTGCTCAGCTTCGACCTGGGGACGAGCGACCATGCTGGGGCGCTGGACCTGCGCGCCGCCGTCAATACGTTGACCATTGATCTGCGGGTAGTCGTGGCGCTGCGCTTCTATGCGGATCTCGAAGCGACCGAGATTGGCAGCGCGCTGAGCATTCCTGCAGGAACCGTCCGCTCACGCCTCCACCGCGCGCTTTTACTGCTACGTGAACAACTGACGCCTTCCAACCCGACGCGGAGCGCTCCGCGCGATACGGAGGCGCGACCATGATGGACGACAGAATGGACGAGCCGAACGCCCGCAATGGACGTGGAGAGATGGAGCGCCTGGATGTGGACGCCGCGCTTCCTCCTGACGTGGAGGCGCTCATGGCGCGCCTGACTGCGGATGGTGTCGCGTGGCGCACTGTCCTGCCCGATCCTACGCGCCTCGCCGAGCGCATTCGCGCAATCCCGTTCCACGCGTCACAACAGACCAACGAGGAGCCTATCGAGACTCCACGCGAAGGAGACCATCGTATGTCAGTAGGCGCCAATCGCCCCCCGCACGATGATCCGTCGTTCATTGACTGGCTCCCGGAACCTGGGCCACCGGGACCGTCACGTCCCTGGATGCGCGTCTGGGGACTGGTGGCGGCGGCGCTTGTCGTAGCGCTCCTCGCCGTCGTATTCGCGCAACTTGCGTTCCAGCGCGGCGGGATCGCCGGGCCTGCCGCCGTTCCAACCGCGACACAGCCGGCGCCTGCCCCCACGGTAACCTCTGCCACAACTCCTCTCCCGACTCCCACTGCTACTGGCTACGTCGTCCAGGTCTACTTCTCGAAGCAGCCGGACTCCTACAATGATCCGAACCTGGTCTTCCCAGTACAACGTATCTCGCCGACCTCTGGCGTGGCGACGAATGCCATCGAGCAGCTCATCGCTGGTCCTACGGCGAGCGAGAAGGCGCAGGGCTATTTCACCGAGCTGAGCGCGGCGTTGACCGGAGCATCGAACTGTGGCGGCGCCGACTTTACTATCACGCTCAACATGCGCGCTACCCACTCACAGACCGGCGCTGCGACACTACGCTTCTGCCGCACGCTCTCGCTGCCCGGCGACCTCTCCGACCTGCGCATCAAAGCGGAGATCACCAAGACCCTCACCCAGTTCTCGACCATCACCAGTGTCACGATTATCACCCGCGAGGGCCACTGCTTCGGCGATCTGAGCGGGCAGGATAAGTGCCTGCACTGACACTCCCCCGGCTGAAGCCGTGAGGTTCTGGCTCATCGCCAGCTACTTACGGCCCGTGTCGGGGCGCTACTCCGATGGGACGGAGATACTTTATTCGGTCCGCCTGGATCTTGCTGTAGCGGCCAAAGACCGCTTTGGAGCAGCTAGTGGCGCTGCCATTCACGTCCCGATGGATGCGCGCGCCACCGCCCGCACACCGAAACCGGCGTCCGCGCGGCGAGGGCTGGACGTGCCCACTCACACTGCAGGTCTTCGTCGAATACGCCTCGTCGATCCACTCCACGCGGATGCCCAGCCGCGCCGCCTTCTCGCTGCGGTAGCGGGTGAACTGCCCGTGGGGCCACTGGCTGATCTTCTGGTTGGTCTGCTTGCCCAGGCTGACCCCGGTCTGGATGTCGCGCACATCCCCCACCGCGATGCGGTTCACTCCCTCGGCCTGACAGCACGTGACGACCTGGCGCGCCGCCTGATGCAGCAGATCCCGTTGCTGGCAATACACCCGGGCGCTCACCTGGGCTTTACGCCTGTTGAGTCGTTGCGCCCGTCGGGAGCCCACCTGGCAGCGACTCAGCTTTTCCTGCAGCAGGCTATGGACTTTGTTGCGCCATTGTTTGCAGGCGCGCAACTGCCGTCCCGAGACGACGAGGGCATGCCGGCGGGTCGTCGTCACGGCGGCGATGTGGACTTCGCCCAGGTCTACCCCCGCAGTTGCCCCCTGCGGTGTGGGGGGCGGCAAGGGCTCTCCGGTGTCGAGGGTCAGGCAGAGCTCATAGTGGTCCGCCCGCCAGGTCACCTCGGCCCGACGCAGGTCGGCTCTGTGGTACTCGGTAGGCAACGGCAGCAGCAGCGGTGGCCGCTGCGCGCCGGTGGGCAGGCGCAGAGAGCCAGAGGGCAAGACGGTGAGCGCCTGCTCCTTCCAAACCACCGTCTGGTAGGCTTTGGGGTGATGCGGATAGGCCGTTTGAATGCTTCCGCGCTCGGCCAACTCCTGCTTGCGGAGCGCGGTCGCCGTATCCATGTTGGCGGCGAACTTCTGGCAGAGCGCCTGCACACGCTGGCTGTGCAGCGCATACTTCCCACCTTTGGTCGCCTGCTCCAACTCGCTCGCGCTCAACCACCGCCCCTGCGCCCGTGCCTGGGCATGCAGCGTCACCAGATCCGTCCAGAGGCGTCCAGCCTCCGCGCGCAACGCCTGACACTGCGACAGCTGCGCTGCGGAGAGACCGCGCAAGGCCACGAGGCGCACGACGCACTGCGTGCTCGTCTGCTTGTAGGGCATCGGCCGCCTCCTTCCGATAACGCAGGTTACTCACTAGAACAAGTGTTTGTCAACAGGCAGAGGGCGATTCATCCCCCTGGCTGAAGCCAGGAGCTTTCTCGCCAAACTTCTGTAAGGATGGCGACTCACAGATGTCTCCAGCGATAGGTGAGGAACATATCAATCCGCTCGCTCGATGAGCTAGACTGCCCGTGTCATTCATCTCGATCAGGCAGGATGGGCCGGATGCCAACGCGCGCGGAACGTATCATGGGCGACCAGATCGGCCTGCTGGCGGCGACGCGCTGGGCGTGCCCTACGAGTTCTCGGCGCCCTCGGCGCTGCCCGCCATTAGAACTGATGGATCTTCTCAGCCTCTGCTTGAAGCCTTGCCGAAGCGAGCCGTCGCCGAGCAAGCGTGAGATATCCGACGTTTCCAACGTATGAGAGTAGAAGAGACATCCTAGGCAACGGCGTGCTGTACACAAGTCAAGCGGGGTCTTGCGTAACAGCTGGCGCCTTGCTATAGTGTGTCCTTACAAGCGCGACGCTGGTAGCGTGACCAGACTGGGTGGTCCACGGCCGGCAAGCGATTTTGCCAAAGACGGCAGAAGAGGGGAATCATGTCACGGACTCGGACACGCCTATTGGCGTTGTCGACGCTCGCCCTGGCGCTCGTGCCGGCGCTCGTCGCGTGCGGCTCTTCGGGTGGCGGCGCGACCTCCACAGCGAAGAAGATCTGTCTCGTCACCGACATCGGCGGACTCAACGATCGCGGGTTTAATGCGCTCGCGAACCAGGGCCTGGAAAAGGCCAAAACGGACTTTGGCGTCACCGGCAGCGTCACGGAATCCAAGAGCGGCAACGACTACGTGCCGAATCTGACCACCTGTGCCACGCAGGGCAATGACCTCACTATTGGCGTTGGCTTCCTGATGCAGCAGGCCATCGGCACGGTGGCGGCGCAGTTCCCAGATAAGAAGTTCGCCATCATCGATGGCACCGGCACGGACAAAGATGGCAAGGACCTCAGCCAGGCGAACGTCACCGGCCTCTTCTTCAAGGAACAGGAAGCCGGCGCGCTCGTCGGTGTGATCGCCGGCATGCTGGAGAAGACACCGTCGGCGCCGCTCAAAGGCACCAAGGTCATCAGCGCGGTCGGCGGCATCAAGATCCCACCGGTGGACCGCTACATCGCGGGCTACAAGTTCGGCGCGCAGCAGATTGATCCATCGATCAATGTCCTTATCGGCTACTCGAACGAGTTCGCCGACGCGGCGAAGTGCAAGCCGGTCGCGGAGAGCCAGATCGCCCAGAAGTCCGAGATCGTCTTCCAGGTGGCCGGTGGCTGTGGCCTCGGCGCCCTGCAGGCGGCAGGCGACAAGGGTGTCTACAGCATCGGCGTCGACACTGATCAGAAGGCAGCCAACTCGTCAGTCATCGCCAGCGCGGTCAAGCGTGTCGATGTCGCCACCTACACCGCAATCAAGAATGTGGTGAACGGAACGGCAAACCCCCACGAACAGACCTTCGGCCTCAATAACGATGGCGTCGGCTTCGCGCCGGGCAATGTCGCGCTGAGCGCGGACATCACGGCGAAGGTCAACGATGTCACAGCGCAGATCAAGTCTGGCGCGCTGAAGGTGCCGGACACCCTTTCGTAGCAGCCCCGCGCGTCGAGCGCGAGACGAACGCATTTTCCTGGTGGGGCGGGTACCGTTACTGGCGCCCGCCTCTCCGCTATACTGCGGTATGCCGCGCTGCGCTATACTAGCGGTATAGCGCCTGAGCGATGTCGCTCAGCCCGCTCCGCTTCTCGCTTTCCCCTGGCAACAGCCCTTTGCTCCGCAACGCCGCGTAAAAGGAGGCCTGCATGGCCATGACCACCGCCCCAACAGCTCCAGAGGCGCCACCGGAGCGACCCTCCTTCGGCGTATGGCTCGGACGCTTGCTCAGCCCCCTGGTCCTGCCCATCGGCTCGATCCTCCTCGCCTTTCTGGCTGGCGCTGTCATCGTCCTGCTGACCGGCGGCGATCCAATCACGGCGTATCTGGCGCTGATCTGCGGCGGCACTGGGCTGCTCTGCACCGGCACGGTCTATCCGGCGTTGCAGATATCAGAGACCATCGTCGCCTCGATTCCCCTTGTGCTGACGGGCCTCTCTGTTGGCATCGCCTTTCGCGGCGGTCTCTTCAACATTGGCGCCGAAGGGCAGTTCATTATGGGCTCGATCGTAGCGAACGTCATCGGCGTGAAACTTGGTATCCTCCCGGGGATCATCCTTGTGCCACTGGTGCTGCTCGGCGGCATGGTCGGCGGTATGGTCTGGGGCGGGATCGTCGGCGTCCTGAAGGCGCTCACGGGCGCTCATGAGGTCGTCACGACGATCATGCTCAACTATATCGCCATCTTCTCCCTGCAATACCTCATCGTCGGTGGGCCACTTCAGCTGCCTAATGCCAGCTCCGTCTCAGCCTCTATCCCAGATTCGGCCAAACTACCCCGCCTTATTCCTCAGACCAGCCAGTTCCTGGGGCTACCCGGTGGTGTCTATCGCGTCCATGCAGGCATCTTCGTCGCACTGCTGGCAGCGGTCGTGTTCTGGTTTTTGCTCAAGCGCATGTCGCTTGGCTACGAGATTCGCGCGGTGGGCCAGAGTCAGCGCGCCGCACGCTACGCTGGCGTGAACGTCCGGCGCACGATTATCGTGACCATGTTGATCGCTGGGGCCTTCTCCGGGCTGGCGGGCGCTGTACAGATGTCTGGCCTGGTCTACAACCTGACTGATGTATATGCCAAAGACAGCACCGGCTTCACGGCCATCGCGGTCGCGCTGCTGGGACAAACCACCGCGATCGGCATCGTCCTCTCGGCGCTGCTCTTCGGCGCGCTGCACGTCGGCGGCCAGTTCATGCAGGGGCAGGCGCATGTCTCCGGCAACCTCGTGGACATCCTGCAGGCGCTCATCCTCTTCAGCATCGCCGCGAACTTCCTGCGCACGCTTGACTGGAAGCGTTGGCTGCCTTTCTTGCGAAACAACGCCAGCCGCATTACTGAAGCGCCGCCGCCCACACTGCCGCCGCTCGCCGAATCCATCGGCGGAGGCGACAGCGCCGCAGTTGACGAAAATCGTTTGGGCTGAGCGCGCGAGGAAGGCGAACCGATGATATTTCAGCAGCTCTTCGACCTCTTCAAGACGCCCGGCCTCTACCAGACCGCGCTCGAGGCGGCCATCTTGCTTCTGCTGCCCGCGTTGGGCGGCACGATCTCCGAGCGCAGTGGCGTCACCAACATCGCGATGGAAGGCCTCATGCTCATTGGCTGTTTCGTCGCCGTGGATGTCGGGCTGGTCTGGCACAATGCCTGGCTGGCGACGATCGCGGCGATGATCGCGGGAGGGCTGCTTGCATTGCTGCATGCGGTGGTCTCGATTCGCTTCAAGGCGGACCAGATCATCAGCGGCTTCGGCATCAACATCTTCGCCTTCGGGCTGACGGCGTTCCTGGCGGCCACGGTCTTCGGCCCGCTGGGCGCGGGGCACGTCGAGGAATCGGCGCGCCTGCCCTATATCAAGCTGCCGCCACAGGTGGACCAGATTCCGGTGATTGGCTTTCTCGCGCAGGTCTTCCTTGAACAGAACATCGTGGTCTATATCGCCATCGTCATTCTGATCGCGATGCAGATCATGCTCTTCCGCACGCGACTCGGCCTGCGTATCCGCGCCGTCGGCGAGCATCCACAGGCCGCCGACACCGCCGGCATCAACGTCTACGCGCTGCGCTACGGAGCCGTCATCGCGAGCGGCGTCCTCTCAGGACTGGCAGGCGCGTTTCTCTCCATCGGCGTCGGCGACACGTTCATCGACGGCATGACCAACGGGCGCGGCTACATTGCCCTCGCCGCGATGATCTTCGGCAAGTGGACGCCAATTGGAGCATTCATCGGCTGCCTGATCTTTGGACTGGGCACTTCGATCGCGGCGAGCAATTCCACGCTCTCGATCTCGCAGTACGTGCTGGAGATGGTGCCATACATCCTGACGCTCGTCGTCCTGGCCGGACTGGTTGGCCGCAGCGTCGCGCCCGCCGCCGATGGCATCCCCTATGAGCCGGGTGGCGAATAGAGCGAGCCGAGCGATGCGCCTGACGAGAGGAGATACACGATGACCGCCGAAGTTCGCGATATGCCACAGACGCCCGGCGCGGGCGAGAGCCAATACGCCGTCGAGATGCGCCACATACGCAAGGAATGGCCTGGCGTCGTCGCCAACGACGACGTCAGCCTGAGCGTACTCAAAGGCGAGATACACGCGCTGGTCGGCGAGAACGGCGCGGGTAAGTCTACCCTGATGAACATCCTCTATGGCCTGCTCAAGCCCAACAGCGGCGAGATCTTCATCAGCGGGCAACGCGTCAAGGCTGGTGGCCCGCGCGACACCATCGCCGCGGGCGTCGGCATGGTGCACCAGCACTTCATGCTCATCCCGCCGCTCACCGTCGGCGAGAACATCGTGCTGGGCTACGAGCCGACCAACAGTGGCGACTTCTACGACACCGCAAAGGCCAACGCGGCGATTCGCGACCTCTCTTCGCGCTACGGGCTGGAGATCGACCCCGACGCGCGCACCGGCGACCTGCCGGTGGGACTCCAGCAACGCGCCGAGATTCTCAAGGTACTCTACCGCGGCGCGAACATCCTCATCCTGGATGAGCCGACGGCGGTGCTCACGCCCCAGGAGACTGACGACCTCTTCGAGGTGCTGCGCAGCCTGAAGCAGCAAGGCAAGACGATCATCTTCATCACGCACAAACTGCGTGAGGTGCTGGCGATCTCCGACCGTGTCACGGTCATGCGGCGCGGCAAGGTGGTGGGCGAGTTGATCACGAAGGAGACGAGCCAGCCCGAGATCGCGCGCATGATGGTCGGGCGCGAGGTGCTGCTGCGCGTCGATAAGGCGCCCGCCCATCCCGGCGAGGTCGCCTTGCGCGTGGAGAACTTGACCGTGCTGTCGGAGCAGGGGCTTCCGGCTGTGCGTGGCCTCTCGTTAGAACTGCGCACAGGCGAGATCCTTGGCGTCGCGGGCGTCGAAGGCAACGGCCAGAGCGAGCTGGTGCAGGCGCTGGCCGGCACGCGCAGCCCGGCGAGCGGGCGTATCATGGTCGATGGCGTAGATGTGGCGCATGAGAATGCGCGCCAGAAGCGGAGCGCTGGACTGGCGCATATTCCCGAGGACCGCCGTGAGAGCGGCCTCGTGCTCAACTACTCCATCGCGGAGAACATGATCCTGGGGCGCCAGCGCGACAATCAGTTCGCCTGGCGTGGGCTGGTGATGCGCCTGGGCGACATCCTGCGCTGGGCGCAGAACCTCATCAAGCGCTTCGACGTGCGCACGCCCTCGGCGGAGGCGTCCGCGAAATCGCTTTCCGGCGGCAACCAGCAGAAGGTGATCGTCGCGCGTGAACTCAGCAGCAAGCCGAAGGTGCTGCTGGCCTCGCAGCCGACGCGCGGCGTGGACATCGGCGCCATCGAGTTCATCCACCGCCAGCTCGTCGCCAATCGCGACGCGGGCGCGGCGGTGCTTCTGGTCTCGGCGGAGCTGGACGAAATTCGCTCGCTCTCGGACCGCATCGCGGTGATGTACGAGGGGCAGATCGTGAGCGTCGAGCCAGCGGACGCGCCGGAAGAGCGGCTGGGCCTACTGATGACTGGTGGCGGCAAGGACTCGCATCCCGGCGAGCCGGGCGCGCACATCTTGCCGTAGCGCCACCAAGTGTATGTGTAGGGAGGCGCGATCTATCGCGCCCACCCATCGTTGAATCTGAATTCAATTAGGTAGGCCCTGGGGAATGTCCCTCCCCAGGGCCTGGTTTTTCCGCCCATTTGCGCACGCCAACACACTTAAGTCAGGCGCTCAGGCTTTACACCGTCGTGTCTTACTACTAGACGACCGCCGCAAGTTGTGGACCTGGATGGCCCACGGTGGAGCGGCGGACGGGATATGCGCCCGCGTCCGACGATCACGTCGCCCAACACTCGATTTGGCGTTCGGCGGAGAATGCTGAAACTGGAGTGAGAGTCTGCTACTGGGGTGTCGTGGGCGTCGCCTCTGCCAGTTGGGCTATCCCGCCATGAAGAAATGGTGGCGGGAGCGCGATTCGAACGCGCACTGTCACGCTCGTGGCGTCAGTATGAGTTTCAATCTCAGCTTGGCACTCCACCAGACAGTGTACGCCGCGAACACGAGACGCGCAAGGTGGCGATTATAGCGGATCATCCCGGCGGCTGCGCGCCATTCTCCGCTGCGGTCAGTATCTGAGGGACGAGATGGTCGAAGAACAGACGCCGGATGAGCGCCTGACGGCCACGTACCCCAACCTTGTCAAAAATATGCGAGAGGTGCTCCTGAACGGTGTATTCGGAGATGACCAACGCTTTGGAGATGTCCTTCGTGGAGGCTCCCTGCGTCACGTGATCTACAACCGCGCGCTCGCGTTCGCTCAACCCATAGGCGGACGCGCGCAGCCACGCCAACTCGCGGGGCTGTGACGGCTCGATGACCACCATCGTCTCGCCCTGGCGGCCTCCCTCTGACAAGGTTCGCGCGCCATGCAAGGTCAGCCAGCGACCTGCTCGCGTCTGGACACAGATGCGGGGTACCGTGCGCAGGTCTCGCTCCATCTCCGGCGCAAGCGCCTTGCGCAAGGCGCCAACCGCGATCCACACCGGAGCCGGGAGACCACGGCCCTCTAACCAGTCGAGTCCAAGGTCGTCGAGCTCCCGCAGATAGCGTTCGGCGGCCTGGGTGTGTTGCGCTATCCGCCCGCGGTCGTCGAGAACCAGCACACCGGGGACGCTTTCCGCTTCGGGCTTGGTCGTGGCCAGCGCACGCAGAGCGGCCGCCTGCAATCCAGCGCCTATGTGCGGGGCGAGCCGCCGGATGAACGCCACCTCGCGCGCGTCGAAATCGGGACGGCGACGCTCCCGGATAAAGTTAATCCCACCCCATTGCTCACGACCAACAGCGCAGATTGCCAGTACTTCGTAGCCCAGACCCAGCGGGCCGGTAAGTTCGCGATAGCGGAGCGCGCGCTCGAGCGCGCCTCCAGTCGTGTCGGAAAGTCGCACGACCGGAATGCGCGTCCAGATCATCTTTCGTTGCTCGTCCCAGTCCTCCTGGAAATAGATCTGCTCGAGGTACCTACGGTGTTCATCGTCGCCAAACGCCCCCGTGGTGACTACCTGTGTCAGGAGGCCACTGATCGGGTCATTGGTCTGGGCGCAATAGGCGTCGAACGGGGCTATCCGCCCCACACGCGAGACCACCGCGCGCAGCAGTGATGGCGCGTCCAGCCCGGCGTAGCAGAGCCGCTTCACCTCACTGAAGCCGCGTTCGAGAAGCGATACGCTGGCGACCATGTTACCCCATCTAGCGCCCCCGGGTGGCGCCGAACGACGCAACCAGGGACTTACCACGCTATTCTCGCACAGAGAACTATCCCTTCGCGCATTGCCACCCCGAATGAAAAACCCCAGAAAGCTGGGGTGTGCGGCGCGCGACACAGCGGGCATACTCCAGGCAGCGACGTGCTGTATCGAAGCAGAGTGCAAAAGGAGTGGACAATGACCTCAACAGAAGCCACAGACGCGACGATGGGCGAGCGGGGAGTCATTGGCGTCTTCCCCGATGGCGGCAGGTCCGTCTGGCTGATGGGCATGCTGGTGACGTTTAAGGCGATTAGTCAGGATACCTGCGGCGCGTATTCCGTCTATGTGGCGACGATTCCGCCGAATACGGGAGCGCCACCTCACATCCACCACCGCGAGGCCGAGGCCTTCTATATGCTGGAAGGCGAGCTAGATTTCATCGCAGGCGAGCGCACTGTCCGCGCGGCCAGTGGTGACTTCCTCCACGTTGACAAGCGCGTGATCCACGGTTACACAAATCCAGGGCCGGCGATCGCGCGCTATGTGGGAATCGTGACCCCTGGCGGCTTACACGAGCATCTCTTCGCCGCTCTCGGCGAGGAGGCGACAAGCGAGACATTGCCACCACCGCCCGCAGGTCCACCAGACATGGCGAAACTCATCGAACTCGCCGCTAGATATGACACGGAACTCCTGCCGCCACCAACGCACTGAAGGAGCAAGTCTCCATCAGGAACGCTCCGGACAAAGAAGTGACCAGCCAGGAAGCGGCTACGCGAGGCAGCGGATCGTCCCCTTGTCGTAGCCGCATATGGGTCAATGCGTTAGCGCTCGGCGCAAGCCGCTAGGCGAAGAGATAGCCGAGCACACGCTCGCCCACCTTCTGCTCGTCGGCCTCGATGTTGTTCGCCTCCTCACGCGCGTACTTCACTGCCTCCTGGAGCTTCTCCACGCGCGCCAGCAACTCGTTGACGCGCTGGGCGGGCAGCGCGCCGCTGAACTTCACCGTGCGCCAGTAGCCGACAATGACATCCTCGTAGTAGACCTCGACCTGTGCGGGATGCTTCTCGGTCGCCTCGGCCTTGACGTGGTTGCGCGGGATCTTCTTCGTCCTGGCCGTCTGCACCGGCTCGGTCGCCCAGCAGTCGGCGGACGGATCGAAGCTCCACGTCTCGGAGGCGTCAAGCACGGGCAGCTTGCGGACGAAGGTATGCAGGTCCACGAGCTGCTTTTCGAGGAAGAGCAGGTAGGTGGCGGGAACCTGCGCGAGGAGCGTCTGCCCGTCAATTACCACATCGGCGCGCGCCTTGCAGTTCGTCCAGTCTTTGGTCGCCGTCACGTCGAAAAGCTACTACCAAGAGGACCCAGGCGATCACAATGGTAGGGCAGGAGAACGCATGCCAACGCAAGTCGTGCGTCAATCGCCGCGACACCAGCAGGGCGGCGGCGACGAGAAAGACATCCATGCCAAGAATCCCGTGGATCGCGCCAATGGTGATTGGAGCGCCCGGCGCATCGAGAGGAAAGAGCGCAAGCAGCGCCAGGGTGACGCTCCAAATCCCCAGCAGAATCAATCCGGTCGTGGATCGATGACCCTTGGCGCTGGCATGAAATAACCCGCCAGTGAGCGTGATGCCCGCGAGACCACTGAGCAGGAACGCGATGGACATCAGGAAGCCGTACGACCCCAGCGCGTAATAGCTCACCGCGCGTGTCATAGGGTTCGTTTCGGGACGCAGAATATGCAACGCGCCGACGAGGACGACGAATAAACCGACACTGACCATCGTGATGGATGTAAGCGACCTAATGAGCCTACCCTTAACTGCGCTCGCAACTGCTCTACCCTCGTCGTGAGCACAGACAGGGGCTGTTGAAGCTTCTGACATAGATATACTCCTGTTCGTCCCTTTGTCTTGATCTTGAGCGGAAGTTGCGCTTTTTCTGCCCCTGCCATCTCACCAACGTGGATCAAGGGGAACGAAACGCCGCAGAAGTTCCGATAGAGGTTGTTTCTCGCGTCCGAAACAACTTCTTCCTTGTCTTCAGTATGATCAGCGTTGAGCCTCAGTTGATCGATGCAGCAAAGCCTGGCGCCGTCGGTCCTCATGAGGCCCAACACCCAATGGTCAGGAAACGGTGAGCGCCTCGATGCGCGGCGCCGCCTCTCCTGCCGCGTCAGCCGACCGTCGTCGTGTGATCGCTACGACGATGAGCCCAACCAACCCCGCGATGCTGAGCCAGGCGAACAGGTCGCCGATGTTGGCATAGATCGTGTGCACTCCCTGCATGGGGACATAGGCCACCATCACCTGGGGATCGGCGGGACTGTTCTGGCGGACTTGCGCTACGGGTGTAGCCTGGGAGCATGACGCCAGACAACCGCATCGCCGAGTTGGAAGCCGAGAATGCCGCCTTGCGGGCGCGGGTGGGCGAGATTCCGCTGCTGCAGGCGCAGATCCAGGAGCTGGTCGCCCAGGTCCAGGACCTGCATGCGCGACTCGCCAAGGCGACCAAAGACAGCCACAACAGCGGCAAACCGCCCTCGACTGACCCGCTGGGCCGCAAGCGCCCCCGGAGTCAACGACGACGCAGCGGCAAGAAGCCCGGTGGGCAACTGGGACAGCGAGGGGAGACGCTGCATCTGGTCGCGACCCCGGATGAGGTGGTCGATGACCGTCCCGCGGTGTGCGTGGGATGTCAGGCGCCCTTAGACGAGATGGCGCCCGTGGTGCTCTACGAGCGACGCCCGGTGCGCGACCTGCCACCGGTGCGCCTGCTGGTGCGCCTGCTGGTGCGCGAGCAGCGCGCGCTGCGCGTGCGCTGTCGAGCGTGCGAGCAGGTGCGCGTGGGTGCCTTCCCGGCCGAAGCCCCGAGTCGATACGGACCCCGGCTGCGAGCGCTGGCGGTGTACCTGCTGGAGCAGCAGCTCATCCCGTACGCACGGGTGCGCGAGGTGTTCACCGATCTGGTGGGCGCGCCGGTCTCCTTGGGCACGCTCACCCGCTGGGTGCGACAGGGAGCCCAGACGCTGCGACCGGTCGAGGCGCCGAGCAAAGCGGCGCTGCAGCGCGCTGCCGTGCTGCACAGCGATGAGACGGGCGTGCGCCGCGCCGGAACGCTGGCGTGGGCGCACGTGGCGAGTACGAGCCGGCTGACGCACGACGCCATCCATGCCAAGCGGGGCAGTGACGCGACCGACGCCATCGGGATCTTGCCCGGCTACCAAGGCGTGAGCGTGCAGGACGGCTGGAAACCCTATCGCCGCTACACACAGTGCCGCCAGGCGCTCTGCAACAGTCACCATCTGCGCGTACTGACCTTCCTGGAGGAGGCATACGACCAAGCGTGGGCCCAGGAGCTCAAGGGGGCGCTGCGGGAGATGAAGGCCGCGGTGGAGGCCGCGCGTCTGCGTGGGGAGGACCGCCTGGGTGACGCCGAACGCAGCGCCTTCGTCACCCGCTACGAGGAACTGCTGGCGACCGGGCTCGCCGCCAACCCTCCTCCAGAGCGACGGTCTGGACAGCGAGGGCGTGTGAAGCAGTCGCCGGCGCGCAACCTGCTCGAGCGGCTCCTCTTCGGGCAGCGAGAGACGCTCGCCTTCCTGGACGACTGCACCATCCCCTTCGACAACAACCAGGCGGAGCAGGATCTGCGCATGCTCAAGGTGCAACAAAAGCTTGCCGGGTCCTTTCGCGCGGACACTGGCTCCGAGGCGTTCGCCTGCATCCGTGGCTACCTCTCCTCGATGCGCAAGCAGGGGGTAGCGCTCCTGGCTGCCCTGCAGACCGTCTTCACCGACCAGCCGCTCTACCCCGCCTTTGACTGAACAGTCCCGGATCGGCGGTAGAGAAGTCGGTTGACGCCAGCACATTTCCTTCGTAATCCACCGCCACCGAACGTCCCCGGCTCGTTCCAGACTTACCCGGCCGCTGGCTTGTGGACGACTCGCATGCGCAAGATGGCAATCGACACGGCAAACGTCCAGATGTACAGCGGCAGGAAGGCCAGAACCTCGACCACCAGCCCGTCGGCGCTATAGATACCACCCAGGTCGTCCCCGCCGTAGAGCGCCGGGAAGGTCGCCACCACCAGAAGCGCGGTGATCCAGCTCAGCCAGACTGTCCACCTGGGCAGGAGGCGGCTGCGCGACAGTGCCCAGCCCGCGACCGCCAGCAAGGCGGCGACGAGGACGGCGACGGGAACGCCATCGAGGACGGAGCCGCCCATAAACAGCGCGTAGATCACCGCGTTATCCGGGTGGTTGTCCGGACGACTGAGCGCGTGGGCAGTGGCCGCGGCTTCGAGGCCTAGAAAGACGAAGGCCAGGACGGCAATCGCGGCTCCCAGTCCGAACACTGTGGTGCCTAGGACATCCAGCCCCGGGTCGGCTCCAGCGAGCAACGTGCGCAACCCGGTGAAGAAGAGAAACCATACCGCGAGCCCCACAAAGAAGAGCAGGAACGAGGTCTGCAGGGCGGTGCTCCCACTGTGCAAGAAGGGCGTCAGGGTGGCCTCGGTATTCGCAGGCGACCCGGCACCCTTCAAGAACACACCAAAGGCGCCCACCTGGAGGACGGTCCCGGCGATGCCCGCGGCGCCGGCCCACCGCGCAACCTGCCCATTACTCATGCTACTCATAATCATGCCTCCCTTGTGATGTGGTGGAACGGGGCTCTAACTATACAGTCTACTTGCCTCTCATCGAGGACGGTCCCCGACGGGGGAACTGGGAGAGGGGGGCAGGTCACCGGGGGTGGACGTGCCCCGCATGCTCGTGACGCGTGCAAGACGTGCTCGACTGTGGATGGCTTAGTCGCCTGCGGCTGGGACCGACCGCCTCGGCCACCAGGCGACGATGAGCAGCCAGATCAGCCAGACCGCGGTCGCGAAGGCGTTTAGGGTAAACACGAGGTTCGTGGTGGCGGTGAAGCCCTCGGTACCCGTCACCCACCCCAACACGAGGCTAGCGAGCCCGTTCACTGCCAGGAAGTAGCCAATCGGGCGGGGGATGCGTGCCGTCCACACGATGGCGGTGGCCAACAGCAGCAGCGCGAGCCCAAACGTGAAGTTGTTATAGCTTCTGACGCCCCACTCCAGCCAGCGCATGGCTTCTGCACTGGCAAAGCGCGCAGCCGCCTCCTCCGGCGGGGCGCGCCGCCAGGCATCGACCGCTTGTTTGAGGGCGACCCCGTCCACGGCGTACACCACCCCCGCCAGCGCCAAACTCGCCACGAGCGCCGCGGCGCCCAACCGATTGATGAGCATCGGCATACCAGCGGTGAGGTTGAGGGCATAGGAGAGGGCGAGCACACCCGCCGTGATGAGGACCGTCGCGAGGAACTGCCCGAGATGGACGGCGGTCCAGATCGAACTGTTCGCGTACGCGGTAAACGCGGCGGGGTGGTCATTGCCGCCGGACGCGTGGAACACGTTGACGATTTCGTAGAGCACGGCCCCGAGGAGTACCAGTGTCGCTGCGAGGCGAAGCGCGTTGCGGTCAGCCATGATGTACCTCCGGTGTGTCTCCTGAGGTCTGCTCGCAGGAGATGTCATCTGTAACACATGAGAGCCATTCCTTTGTACGCGCTCTGCTTGCTGGTGTCGCTCCTTTCTTGCCGAAGCCTCCACGAGAACAGCGGAGATCTGACCAGTTACACGCCGCTCTTTCCATCCTGTGCGGCAGCCTGGCGAATGGCCGCGAGCAACGCTTCGGTGGCTCCACGCTTCTCCACGAACGCGACCGCCCCGGCGGCCTGCGCCCGCGCTCGTGTCTGCGCGTCGGCATGGATGCTCAGGATCACGATGGCGCACTGGGGGACCACCCTGCGCAGCGCTACGGTGGTCTCGATACCATCTATCTCCGGCATCTCGACATCGATCAGCGCCACGTCGGGCATGAGTGTCTGCGCCAGGCTCAGCGCCTCTCCGCCGGAGCTGGCTTCTCCGACGACCTGGATGTCCGGCTCCAACTGGAGCCGCGCGCGTAGACCGCGCCGTACGACGGATTGATCATCGACCAGTAACACACGAATCATTCGGAACCTCGTCTGTCCCCCCCATCCTGTCGACTTCCGGCGCCAGCAGCCGAACAGGTATGGTAGAGTGGTGGAGGCAGGTGACTGCACTTCTGTGCCATGTCGCCTCTCATCCGCCGGGCCTGACTAGCACGCCTCAGATTCATCGCTCCTGATGGGGCAAGTGTAGCTTCCAGCAACGCCGAGCGCGTCGCGCAAACGAGGGATTTCACCCCCTACTTTCGTAGTGGGAGGAACCACCCTCGAAAGGAGGCGCCTGTGACGATTCGCGTCTTGCTTGTGGACGACCACAGTGTCGTGCGTAAGGGGCTGCGGACGTTTCTCGCCTATGACGCGGAATTGGACGTAGTCGGTGAGGCGGCGGACGGGGCTGAGGCGCTCTCGCTAGCGCAAGAACTCAAGCCGGATGTCGTGCTGATGGATCTGCTGATGCCTGGGATGGATGGCATTGCCGCCACTGCGGCGATCCGGCGTTCTTTGCCAGAGACCGAGGTCCTCGCACTGACCAGCGTCCTGGAAGACGCCTCTATCGTGGGGGCGGTACGCGCGGGAGCCATCGGCTACCTGCTGAAAGATACCCAGGCCGACGCGCTCTGTCAGGCGATCAAAGCCGCCGCCGCTGGGCAGGTCCAACTCACGCCGCAAGCCGCCGCGCGCTTGATGCAGGCGCTCAGTGCTCCTGAGAGCCCCGAGGCGCTTACCGAGCGTGAGACCGAGGTATTGCGCCTGCTGGCCCAGGGGCAATCCAACAAGCAGATCGCCCGTGCCTTGAGCGTCAGCGAGCAGACCATCAAGACGCACGTGAGCAGGATTCTGGCGAAATTGGGCGTGCAGAGCCGCACCCAGGCCACGCTCTACGCTATCCGCACTGGCATGGTGTCGCCAGGTTCGGCGGAGTAGCCCACTTCAGAGGCGATCGATGAACCCTCCCGCCACATCGTCTCCCAGTATCGAACGCTTCGAGCCACGACGCGAGGCGGAAACGCGCTTATTTGGGCGCTGGCTTACGCTGACGCGGCTCATGTGTCTGATCATGTGCGTGTTGTCTGTGGGATTTTACATTGCGGGCGCTCTGTCGTATATCGCAAATGGCTACATGTTCTGCCCAGTCCCAGGCGCTGCTTGCCATACGTATGGAACCGTCGTCGCGCCACCAAGTCAAGGGGCCGGTCTTTCCCAGGAGTTCGTTGGTATCTACATCGTCGTTCGCGACACGATCTTTTCTCTTGGGTACTGGCTGGTCGCGGCCTTCCTCTTCTGGCGCAGGTCGGATGATCGCTTGGCGCTTCTGGCTGCCGTTGCACTGGGTATCTTTCCACTCGCATTCAATCTTGGCTTTATCAGCACCCTTTCCTCGCCCTGGTGGTTCCTGGCCACTCTCATAGCCTTTTTCGGCTTACTCTGCTTCAATCTCTTCTTTTACATATTTCCTAGTGGGCGCTTTGTCCCGCGTTGGATGCGCTGGGCATTCGCTGTGTTTCTTTTGTATGCGGCGCTCAATACATTCTTACCTTTCGCTGCTTTTAACCCGTTCTCGCGCTCTCCAGGGCTGGGTAACCTGGTCTTTTTCGCGCAGATCGCCACTATCATCTTCGTGCAGATCTATCGCTATCGCCGGGTATCAAGTCCCACACAACGCCAGCAGACCAAGTGGGTGGTCTATGGACTGGTGATGGGTTGGGGCGGATACCTCGCGCATTTGATCCTCTCGCTCTACTTTCCCGTGCTTACCCAGACCGGCCCCCTTGTTGCCGTGATCACGAGCGCCATCGTCTATGCCCTCTTGCTTCTTATCCCACTCTCTATTGGCTTTGCCGTCATACGTGCAAGGCTATGGGACATCGACATCCTCATCAACCGCACGTTGGTCTATGGCGTCATGACCGTCTGCGTCGTTGGCTTGTACGTGCTGGTGGTGGGCTTCCTGGGCGCGCTCTTTGGCACCAGTGGGAATCTGGTGATCTCGCTAGGAGCGACGGGCCTGGTGGCGGTCCTGTTCCAACCCCTGCGCGCCTGGCTGCAGCGCGCGGTGAACCGCCTGCTGTACGGTCAGCGCGACGAGCCCTATGCGGTCGTTACCCACCTGAGCCAGCGATTGGAGGCGACAGTGGCTCCAGACGCCGTGTTGTCGACGATCGTGGAGACCGTGGCACAGGCGCTTAAGTTGCCGTTTGTGGCCATCTTGCTGAAGCGCGAGGAGGCTTTTGCCCTTGAGGCGAGCGCTGGTGAGCCGGTGGGTGAGCCACTGCGCCTGCCGCTGGTCTACCAGGCGGAGACCATTGGGCAGCTGCACCTGGCCCCACGCGCGCCGGGCGAACCCTTCACTGCCGCAGATCGGCGTTTGCTAGATGAACTGGCCCGCGAGGCCGGGCTGGCGGCGCATGCGGTGCAATTGACCGCAGATCTGCAACGCTCCTATGAGCGCCTGGAGCAGCGGGTGGCAGAGCGTACCCGCGAGTTGTCTTCGTTGCTCGAGATCTCGCGGACAGTGGCGTCGACCCTCCAGCTCAAGCCGCTGTTGGGGCTAATCCTCGATCAACTGAAGACTGTCGTAGAGTATAGTGGTGCCTCGATCTTAACCGTGGAAGGTGATGGCCTGGTGTTCCTTGACTATCGGGGACCAGTTCCACAAGCGCAACTGACACAACTCCATGTTCCACTCGAGCGCTTGGGACTGATTTGGCAGACCATCATCTCCGGTGAGTCCATTATTATTCCGAACATCCACGAGGAGACGCAACCAGCGCAGGCCTTACGCGCGGCGATGGGTGATCTCCTGGAGACCACCTTTGCGTATGTCTGTAGCTGGATGGCCGTCCCACTCAGGCTCAGAGACCAGGTGAGCGGTATGTTGGTGATCACAGCGCAGGAGGAAAACGCCTTTACGCCGCGCCATGCGACGCTCGCGCTGGCGATTGCCAATCAGGCGGCCGTTGCGATTGAAAATGCGCAGCTCTACGAACAGGCACAGGAATTGGCGGCCCTGGAGGAGCGTCAGAAGTTGGCGCGCGAACTGCACGATTCCGTTTCGCAGGCGCTCTATGGCATCGCGCTCGGCCTCCATACCGCCCGTATTCAACTAGACCGCGATCCAGATGAGCTGCCGGAGTCGCTCGACTACCTGCTCTCACTGGCTGAGGCGGCGCTGGCCGAGATGCGCGCCCTGATCTTCGAATTGCGTCCCGAGTCGCTGGAGAGCGAGGGGCTGGTCGCCGCGCTTGCCAAGCAGGGGGCAGCGCTCCAGGCGCGTCATGATGTGCTTGTCCAGACGGATCTGTGCGATGAGCCCGCCCTGCCGCTCATGGCCAAACAGGAACTCTATCGGATTGCGCAGGAAGCGTTGCAAAACACGGTCAAGCATGCCCATGCGAGCGCAGTGGACCTAGCTCTTCGCCGCAGCGCCGACGCGGTCATTCTGGAGATCCGTGACGATGGAGTCGGGTTTGATCCGCTCGGCTCATTTCCCGGCCACCTCGGGCTGCGCTCGATGCGGGAGCGCGTCGATCAACTAGGTGGCGTACTCCAGATCGAGAGCGCTCCAGGGCAAGGAACCCGCGTGGTCACCCAACTTCGGTCCCAGGAACCTGTTGGAGATGATGCGCAAGAGTCGCAGGCGCATGAGGAGTCTCGCAGATAGTCTTCTGTTGCGCATCCACTAGGAGATTTTCTCTGTTGCACGAAGCCTTGAATTATCGGCATCTGTCAGGGTAATCAGATAAGCCAGATTGTGTCCTTCAGAACGTGCTGCAGAAGCCTATGTCTTGCTGGCGCCAAGCTGGAGGTGGTCAGCGAGAATAGAGGAAATCTCGGAATTTGTAAGGCTCATTGAGAGTGTCATATTGTGATACGTCGAAGAGCCACGACATTCTGGCGATCTAGACCTGGACCATCTAACTCAAGCTGCACCGATTGGTCCTCAACCTCCGCCCCCCACTGCTGCGCACTCGCAAGCATCCGATCCCATACTTCTGCTGCATCTCAAAGCGTCCCTAGAAAATAGCTGAAGCCGGACAGGAGGTGACGCGCGCCTCGAGCGTCAGGCGTCCACTTTCATCCCCTCCGCTGCCGCGCAGCGGCATCTGGGCTTGTTTGGCAATGGCTTGAAGCTGCCGGTGATCGCTTGACAGAGACCCTCTCAGGGCGCAGGATGGCAGGAAAGTATCCGCCATGCCGGGTACGAACGCGCGCTTGTGAAGAGGGAGATCCATGCGCAGATGCTTTCTGTTGCTCGGCGTGCTCGGGATCGTGGGGGCGCTCGCGGGCAGCCTGGCGGCCTGCGAGGAGGCGCCGCTTGAGCCGACCCGCGTCGCGACCATTCCAGTCCCACCGGCGCAGTGCCGACCGAGCGATCAAGATCAGTATGTCTACCATCCCTCGCGCCTGCATGTTCTGCAATCGTGCATCCGTGTGATGGGCGTGGTGGACGCCCTGCGCGTCGAGAACGATGGTGACCTGCATATCCAGCTGCGGCTGGATCCCCTGTACCGCTTCTTGCTCCAGCCGGCCAACAGCCACGAGCAGGGGGACTTGGTCGTCGAGCCGGTGTGCTCCTCGCTCCCGCTCCAACCCGATGCGCTTGACGTCTGTGTGGGCGACGCCCACCCCCTGACGGTCCTGCCCGCGCAGGGAGCGCAGGTGTGGATGGAAGGCCGCTACGTCCTGGATGGGGAGCACGGCGACTGGGCAGAGCTCCACCCGCTCTATCGCTGGGGAGACGCGACCACGTCAGGGCGCAGTGGAGGGAGCGACACGCATGCAGGCTGAGGCTGCTCCAGCGCAGCGGGCGCTTGGCCCGTGGTGGGTGGTGGCGAGCGCTGCCGCCGCGGCGGTGGGTATCGCGGTGGGCCGTCTCCTCGCCGAGCTCGCGCGTGAGCCCTTCAGCCAGATCCTGGGTGGTCTGCCCACCGTGGCGCTCTTTGGCGCCTTCTTTGGCCTCTGTCTTGGGCTTGGGCACACCCTCGCCCAGCGGCGCATGCTCCCTGCCATCGGCTGGACGCTGGCCAGCGCGCTGGGTGGGGCGGCAGGATTCGTGCTGGGCGTCAAAGCCGCCACCCTCATCACTGCTCCACTGCGCGGCCAAGTGATCGTCTACGTGAGTGAGGTCCTCGGGTACCTGGTCTTTGGCGCGGCAGTGGGCGCGCTCCTCGGGCTGACCCAGTGGGTGACCTGGCGCGCGGGAGGCTGGCGTGTGGCGGAGTGGAGTGGGGTGAGTGCGCTCGGGTGGGCGCTGGGGTTCACGATGACGGCGGGCATCGGCCTGACGATCACGCGGCTGCCATCCCTGACAGTGCGCGACGCGCTCTTTGGCGGGGTGGCTGGCCTCATCGCGGGGGGCGCGCAGGCGCTGGTGGCGGCGTGGCGCCATAGTCGCTAGGACGCTCGCCGAATGCCGAACGGCGCTGACCCTGAGAGCAGAGTACATTCCGTATAAGAGATCAGTGAGCAATTAGGCTGTTCGCCGGCGACATTTCATCGGTAAATGATGCCGAGCGGAGTTCTGCCGAAGCGTTAGCGGTGACGGAAGGCAATCCGTAAGTGCTCAGTCGCTAAGAAGCTGTTTTGAAAGGGCAGGTGTGTGCTAGACTGGCGGCATGGAACAGACTTGCGCCAGCACGCAAAGCCTGTCCCAGCGACCTGCGCGACGGTGAGTGGCCGATCCTGGAGCCGTTTGTTCCTGCGGTCAAGCGCGGCGGGCGCGCGGCCCCCCCGGTCGTAGGAGGTTTCCGGTATGTCTGTCGTCTTGATTGTGCGCTTCGACGGCGATGTTAGCCAGCTCACACAGGCGTATGACCGTGCGCACGCATTGATCATGAGCCGCGGGGGGGCGACGTCCTTCGGCGAGCTGCGCCACCACTGTGCGATCAGTGACGACGCGCTCTTCATCATCGGTGTGGGAGTCCGAGGAGCAGGCGCGCAGTCGCTGGTCGAGCCCCAGTTTGAGGCGCTATTGACTTCAGTCGGCTTCCCCTCCCCACAGGCCACCCAGATCTCGATGCTCCAGCTGCACGCGATTGAGCCGCCGCTTTGACACCCCGGAACAGTGGTTGCCGAAGACGCAGAAACAGGGTTGAAAGCTATCCATCCGGGCCGCATCCTGCCAACGTCCACCGCTGCGGCGAGGGCTCCCAGCTCGGCCTCTGTTCTACAACATTTATCCACGACGCTGTATCAAGCGGGTCGAGTTGGGTACCCTATGCTGTCCCAATCTGTGTGCTTTGGGTTTGGCCATCCGCCGCGCCAAGAACAAGAAACGGCTACGCTACAAACGACACATCTTGCAGGCATGTGTTGCGGCCTGCGGCTACCCTGTATAGTCCTTCGCGCGAACATCAGTCAGTCACGCTTGGCTGCGGAGCCGCATCGTATTCGTCCTGCCGCATCTTCGGCGTGCTTCCGCTCCCATCTCGCGCGCTTGTCCTCACTAGCGATGGCGATGCGCTGTGGTCCGCGCGTCGGCGTCACGGTCTCAGGTTTGTTGGGTTTCCCTGCAGTCTGAGCAGGCGGACGGCTAAAATCACCAGCCAGGCAAAGGCGATGACGATGCCCACCCGATTGATCACTCCTCCTCCCGAGAACTCCGCTCCGGGGTTTGAGATAGGCGTCTGTGGACCTGGAGCCAGGAGGGAAAACAGGTTTCCCAGCGGCGCAATGAGTGTGAGTAGGCCCGTGACCAGCGAGTACACACCAAAGCCGCGCCAGCCGCGCATCCTCACCAACTGCGCGCCGATGAGTAGACAGGCGACACCCAGCGGGATGAAGACGAGAGAGAACGCGACGGTGTGGAGGATGGCATGAACCGCATGCTGCGATTCTCCACGGGCAGCGGGGAGAAAGAGGCTCGCCAGAAGAAATCCCGCGCCAGAGAGTATCAGTAAACTGGCGCTGATCTGCCGCCAAGGAGATGCAAGCAGGGGACGGATGCTCTGGAAGAACGCGAGCGCGAAGAGGATGAGCAACAGACCCAAGACGAGGAAATTCACGCGCTGAATCCAGCCGGTCGCGCCAAACTCCAGATCACTGACCGCGTTGTTGATGGCTGAGTAGCCCGGCGTGAGGGCGCCATCAATCGTGAAGACAAGCACAAAGAGGATGGGGCCAATGATGCCCGCCCAGAGGCCCAGGCGCAGCAACGTCAGTTGTTGGGCGCTTCGTGAGGTTGATGACATCGCTCGCTTTCCTTTCGTGTAAACGGCTTGCTGGCACGGCGCTGGCTCCTGACGAGCAGCGGCGTGTCCAGCCCGAGGCGCGCCATGGGCCTCCTTTCTTGGTCGTGTCCATCGCTCACGTGTCGCTGCGTCTTATGAGTCCTGCTCCTTAGGAGCAGAGGGCAACGAGGCGCTGAACGGCGGAAGCGTGGGGAGTTGCTCTCGTAACGCGCGGAGAAACCGCAGATCCACCTCCATATGCTCGCGCCCATTGGCAAAGCTCAACTGGACGAACGTCCGCATCTGCGAGGGGATCTGCACGGCTTGCGTCATCTCTCCGGTATTCCAGGCCTCCAAATCGGTGTGCAAGGCGGCGATATGAGCGTCGAGGGCAGCCAATACGGTTGCACGGGGCAGCGCATTCAGAAAGGTGAGCGCGGCATAGAGACCAACCGGGTAATGCGGCTCCGCAGTTGTCCACGCCTGTTCAAGGAGTCGGTGAAACTCCGCCAGGCCAGCAGCGGTGATGGCGTAGATCGCCTTCGTCCGGTGGCCCGTCTGCTCGGTGGCCTGTAACCGGATGAGGCCCTCGGCGGCAAGTTGTTTGAGGGCATGATGGATCGAGCCAGGCAAAATGCGCGCCCAGTGCTCCGCCCGGTTGAGGCGAAGGTACTGTTGGATGGCATAGCCCGACATAGGCTGAAACGAGAGTAAGCCGAGGACGAACAGGCGGGTGATCATCGCACCCCTCGTTGACAAACTTGTATATCCAATATTGTACATACAAATGGCCCGCTTGTCAAGCGCGCGAGAAACGAATCAGGAGCTGACACTGAACTGGACCTGTCCACAACAGGGCTGACACCAGGCGCATTTGAGCCGTTGGCTGGCAGCGCCAGCTCTGATGTCGAGCGAGGCGGCGCTCGATACCACCTGTCAGGCACTCTGACAGGGCATAGAGGAGATCTTGCTGGAATCGCTGCCAGAGACCCTCTTCCTTGTGACGCCCAGATAAGACCCGGAGTATGCCGAGGACCCCTACGAACGCTTTCTGGCCGCCTGGGCTACCTACCCCACCTCATGCATGAGGAGATTTTCATGAACTCGCTCCCAGACGACAACATAAGCCTCCACGAGCGCAGCGGTCTCCGATTCTCTGCAGCCCTTTCTGCATGCCTGTGGGAGAGATCTCGACACCGCTGCCTCAAGACGTGGGCTTCTGCTCCGCAGTTTTGCTGGCGCCAAGCTGGGGGTGGTCAGCAAGAATAGAGGAAATCTGGGAATTGGTGAGGCTCATTGAGAGTGTCATATTGTGACACGTCGAAGAGCTTGGTCAACGAGGCGACCGTCTGGCGAATAACGTCCTCGGCCTTCTCCTGCACTCGCGTGGACTCTGGCGGCAGTTGCTCGCCCTCCTCATCCCTGGGCCGGTATGCGCGCGAGATGCCGCTGAGCTGCGCCGGTTTCTGCAGCGCCTGATGCGCCTCGGTCAATTCCTGAAAGGTCCGGCTCTTCGTCCCCTTCTCAATCGCGATGATCTGATTCAATTTGGCCACAGTTCCACCCCTCGATCTCATCGCGCAACTGTGCCGCCACACAAACCGCGCTCGAAAGTCCACGTGAACACAGCAGTATAACACGAGCAAGGGGTGAACTAACAGGGCAATCGCCGTTTATGCGCCCGTGCGCAAGAGTCCCACCTGAACTGCGTCGAACTGCTCGCGCTCGTGTCGCGTGATGGCGTCGGTCACGTACTCCGCCACCGCGCCATCCCAGCCTTCCCACGGGCGTGTCCGTGTGAGCGTAGCCTCGTCGAGGTCGCGCAGGTACTGGAGCAGCACCATACGCGACCAATCCCACTCGACGATCTGATCGGCGGGAGTGAGATACTCGCTCTCCGCGCTCTGCGCAGCGTTCCACGCCTCCCAGTCGCGCTCGATCTCAGTCAGAACGGGCGCGCGCACGCCTGTCTCAAGCCCCTCCAGCAGCGCCTGCACGACCACAAGCTCCCAGGCAGTGAGTTGCGCCAGGATGTTCTTGATGGACGCCTCACCGACAACGCCCTTCTGATCCAGCATTGCCTCGGGCAGGCTGGCCAGCCGCTGATGTATGTCTTGTCGCTGCCCCTCCAGTGAGGCGATCAGCGTGTCACGTACGGACATGGTTGCTCTCTCCCAGGCGCGCCAACTCGATGCGCCTGGGAGCAAGTTGACCCTCCCCAAAAGGGGATTCTTGGGCTGACGACTGCCGCACGAACAGGTTCGCTTGGTCTGACACCGTCATGTCGTGACCCGAAGCCACCTCCACAAGCGTAAATTTCCGCAGGCCCTGCGGTATGCGGACAGTATAGCATACAGCGTACCAGAGCGCGATTCATCCCCAGCCTGCTACGTCCGGGGTCCTCTGGCAGAGAAGGAGAGTACCGTGGGGGGGCGGAGAGCGTCTGCCGGCGCGTGGTTATCCCTATGGGGGAAACCGAGGGGTCTTCACGCCGCACCTTCGATAACACAGTCGGGGCGGGTTTGACGATGATAGCCGCGCCTTGCGCGTGTCATGTACCATGAGAGCGCACATAGGACTGGTTGTGCTCTATCGCTGTCTGGAGCCATCGTGATGTCATCCCTTCGTCAGCGCGCTCTCCCTCTGGCCGCCCTCGCCCTCATGTTCACTATTCTGGGCTGCGCCGCGACTCCGGCCGCCACCACAGGAACCCCCTCTCCGACCGGCGCGCAAACGGCAAATGGCTGCGCCGCCGCGCCTGGCTTTGTCGACGCGAAGGCGGCGACCGCTGGAGCGCGTTTCACCGACGTCAGCTTCCCCGCTGGCGCGATAAGCTATTTCTCCGCCGATCCGGAAGCGAACGGCTTCCAGTTCCAACTCGCGCATGTGTGCGTGGGGGGTGGGGCTCCCGACGCCGTGCGTAGTTTCCTGAGCGCCGATCTGCCTGGCCACGCCTGGGTCAGCCAGGATACCGCGCCCGTCAGCGGCGACCTGAGCACTCCTTGCGCCGTCAAGCCGCTCTGCTTCGCCAAGAACGATGGCGCGCTGCGCTACGTCGTCGTCGAGGAGATCGTCCCCGGCGCCGGGCTGACGATCTACACCCTGCGCCTGATCATTCAGCCGCTTGCCACTGGCTCGGCGTCGCTCGCGCCGGGCGAGAAGCTCGACCTCGATCCCGCCGGTCCAGCGGCGCCAACGGCGACCCCCAGCGCGAGTCCAAACGCAAGTCCTAGTCCCAGCGTCAGCCCCTCCGCAGGGGCCGCCGATCTGGCCTGGAGCGGCGCGCAACTTGCTCCACTGGGTGGCGCCAAGCTCAAGGCAATTGGCTCCAAGACGAGCCTCAATGCGGTGGTCTATGCCGATCTCGCGGGGCTGACATACGAGACGACGCCGCTCGCAGCCAGCGCGCTCACGACTGGCGCGATCTTCGCCGTCCTGACGGCGGATGGACATTACGCCAAGGCGCAAGTGAAGGCGAGGAGCGGCGGCCTCAGCCTCGACTATGTGACCTACGCCTACACCTTCTAGGAGCGCCTCCCCGAACGGACAGGTCATCCACTGGCAAGATTGCTGGTGGCGTGGCGCTCCGCATGCGCTACAACGTGAGTGTCATGTGAGAGCGCAACTCGGCGGCGCCTGGGGACGCAAGGATGGTGGCAATGCGAAGTTTCTACTGGCTGATTGACAATGCACTGGCGGGCTGTGGACGGCCTGGCGGGGCTGGACAACGCACGCGCGCTGGATCGCCGACGAACGAGGCTGAGACCATGGCGGCGCTGGACGCCGACCTTGCTTTTCTGCGCGAACAGGGTATCGGCGCGGTGCTCACGCTGACCGAGACGCCGCTGGAAGATGAGGCGCTCGCCCATGCCGGCATGGAGTCGCTGCACATCCCGATCGTCGATATGGCGGCGCCCTCACCCTTGCAGTTCGAGCATGCCCTCAGCTTCATTGACGAGCAGCGCGGCCTGGGCCGGCGCGTCGCCGTTCACTGCCTGATGGGGCAGGGGCGCACCGGTTCGATCCTCGCGGCGTACCTGATCCGCGCGGGCGCGACGCCGGAGGATGCGCTCTCGCGTCTGCGCGCTGTCTGCCCCGGCGCGGTCGAGAATCCCACGCAGGAGCGCGCCTTGCAAGAGTTCGCGCGTCGCCGCAACTGGATCATCTGACGCCCACGCTGTCGTATGCTTGTCGCAGGCGAAAATATCTCTATTGCGACAGGTGTGAGGGTAGGCGATGGAGGATCGCGCGGTCTGGATTATCTACGGCGACGAGTCGCGCTTCAACTATGGCGCTGTGCGTGGCGTCGGCGCGGTCAGCCTGTGGCGGGACGACAGCGCGCGCCTGAGCGATGAACTGGCTAGGCTGCTGCGCGACGCGGGCCTGCGCGAGATGAAGTGGGAGAAGGTCCGCACGGGGCGCGCCGCCTCCGCCGCTGGCAAGGCGCTTGAGTGGGCGCTGGAGCATGCGCTTGGCGGCGACCTTGAGGTCGAGACGCTGACCTGGGACGCCACTACCACTGAGGCCAGCCGCGCCCGCAGACCGGCGCTGGCGCAACTGCGCATCGCCTACCAGACACTCCTAGCCAGCGTGATCGCGCGCCATACCGAGCGCGGCGATGACACCTGGAACTGGGTCGTCGTTCCAGACGAGCAGATCGCCATGCCATGGATGCGCATCCAGGCCGCGCTGCCCCAGATCGACACGATCACACCCGAGCGGTCTGAAACGCAGCCACTGATCCAACTCGCCGATCTCTTCATCGGCCTGGCCGTCTACTCGCGCGCCGCCTATGAAGCGTACGAGCGCTGGCTCTCGTTCCCCGACCATGACCTCGACGCGCTCCTCGGGGCCACGCCCCGACATGCGCGCGGATCGTCGGCGTATCGTTTGGCGCTGCTCGACGACTTCTATACGACCTGCGTTCGCCGCTTGCCAGGGATCAGCCTGCAGACACGTCGTGGCCTCTACACCTACCGCGCCGACGCGGCGATCCAGTTTCGCTTCCAATAGAGTGGAGCGAGGTTAGATTGAGGGCGCGACGAGATCCTCATCCGGGACAGACTCGTGGCTCGTCGCCTCCTTATGGGCGCTCTCGTGTCCATCGGATACGACATAGTTGCGCGCGCGCTCGATCTCGGCCAGCATTCGCTGCCTGACCATGTAGCTGGACGCGATCGCCCAGACGGTCGAGTTGACGATGGCGATCAGCGCGCCCGTCGCAAGCGACATCGCGGTGATGCGCTTGGATGTTCTCTATTCACTCATGTGTTGTAGTACCTCCGGCGAGTTCAATCGGCCTCAGCAAAGGAGCTGTGGTATAATAGAGCTTACTAGTCAGCTCGCGAGCGCTGTCATCTCGGAAGGGGCCAGGCCATGCAAGGAGGCGCTGGACTGCCCTCCCAGCCTTGGCGGGTCTTCCGCTGTGACCCAGACAGGCCATGGCCCGATCTGCCCGAGCCGCTGCGAACTGAATTCGGTTCCCTGGGGAGTTGGCTGAGACGATCCGGAGCGGTGCGCGCAGGCGTGCGTTTCCTCATTGGCCCGACAGGTTTGCCGGACACGCGGGTAAATGCCTTCTTCACCTCGCTGCAAAAGCTCGGTTGCTCTGAACATACGCAGCGCAAATATGCGTACAGTCTTGCGGGCTGGCTCACCTTCCTCGACCGACGCAAGCCCCCCACTACATGGGACCACACCCAGGATGACGACGTCGCTGACTTCAAATTTTGGCGCATGACTGATGAACGCAATCCAGGCCGTGTCAGTGGCGCGACCTGGCACGGCGATCTTGCGGCTCTCGCCAGTTTCTATGACTGGGCCGCTCGCCACTATGGTGTCGCTAATCCGATCGCGGTGCGCGAGCTGCGTTGGTCCGCTCGCGCGCAGGCGCCAAGGCAAGGGGTGTGGGCGCCAGGGTGGAACGGCTCCGCTGGAGCTGGCGCGACCGTCGCACGGAGCAAGCTCGCCGAGCCAGCAGGCATTCGCCCTCACGACGTCAAGTGGTTCGACGCTGGGGGCTATGCGCGCTGGCGGGATCTGGGGCTGCGCGGCATCGGACTCGATGGCCGGGAGGCGCGCGTCTGGCGCGGACGCAACCCCGAGCGCGACGCGGCTTTCGCCGACCTGCTCTATGGCACTGGCCTGCGCCTGCAAGAAGGGGGGAGCCTGCTCATCCTCGAGCTTCCCCCACTGGCGCGCGAACGCGACTACCTCACCTGTCATCTAGCGGCGGCCTGCGCCAAAGGCAGGCGCGGGCGGCCTTACTGGATGCCGTTCGCGGTGCGCGATGCGCTCGATCAGTACATCGGCCCAGAGGGCGAGCGCTCGCGGGCGGTGGAACGCGCCCAGGCGGCGGGACGCTACGAGCAGGCGAGCGCACGGGTGATGCTAGAAGAGGCGCGGGGCAATCGGCTGCGGCTGAGTCGCCCCGGCGAGCCTGCGCACGACGTCCCCCTCGACGCGCTGAGACCCGACGCGCGGCTGCGCCTCTTTCGCGAGACCGAGCGCGGATTGGAGCCGCTGGCCCTATGGCTCAACGAGGATGGATGGCCGCGGCGGCATCACGGCTGGGAGAACACGTTTCGCACCGCGAACCAGCGGATCAAACGGCTGGGCATCGAGCGCTTCGAGGGCACTCCCCACATGCTAAGGCACAGCTTCGCGCTGAAGTGGTTCAGCGTCGGGCGACTCGTCTATGAACCGCGTCTGGGCTATTTGACTGAGGACGAGACGCGAGATTTCCGGGCGCAATTCGGCAACACCTGGGTCTTGGTTCAGCAGTTGCTGGGACATCGCTCGTTGGAGACGACGATGAACATCTATCTCGAGCCGTTCCAGAGGCTCGAGGTCGAGATCCTCCTCGCGGCTGCCCGCGGAGCTAACCTTGCTGGGGTGATGCATGCCGTGTTCCAGGAGCACCCCTTGGTGCGCACAGATCCGCTCGCGCCCATCCCTCGCGCCGATGGGACGGCGACGCGATGAGCGGACGTGGCCACGCGATGGCGCACCCCGCGCCGGGGTATCAGCCGCCGCAACGCCTCTTCCTTGATGACATGGCCTGCGTCGTGCGCGTCTACCAGGAAGAGGATGGAAACTCCTTGGACTTCAACTTCGCGACGCTGCCAGTCGCACGCGACCTGCAGATCGCGTTCGCGCGCGCCTTCACGCGCCGGACGGGACCAGCGGGATCGCTGCGCGCGTGGAAGTCGGTCCGCTTCTTGTACTATGCCCTGCGGCGCTTCGCGCAGACGTGCGCCGCTGCAACTCCTCCACCGAGTCGACCGGGTGACCTCACGATCGCCCACCTTGACCGCTTCGCGCTGCAGCGTGGTGGAGGCGTGAGGAGGGGTAGAGGCGACCTCCAGTCGGTGCGCGCCACGCTGATGGTGATGGAGGGGCTATCGACTGACCTGCGAGCGACCCTCGTCCGGATGCGCTTCGGCAAGCGGATAGCGGGACCGCCTGAACCCAGCTACAGCGCCGCAGAGTGGCTCCGCGTCATGCGCGCAGCGCGCGCAGACCTACGCGCCGCCGCTGAGCGCATCCGGAAGAACACGGAGCTGCTCGAGCGCTGGCGCGCTGGCGGTATCTCTCGGGAGGATGATCCAACGCTCCATACCTACGCATCGTTGCTGGATGTCGTGGCGAGAATGGGCGATGTGCCACGGTATGAGCGGTCGCAGCGCCGGTTGACACATCGTATCGTGTATCAGCACGGCGGCGGCGAGCAGATCATGACGGCGCTGTGCCTGACGTGGCGCGAGATGGCTGCCGCGTGTGTGCTGTTAATCTGCCACACGGGGGTGAACGGTGGCACGCTGGTCGCGGCGCCGGTCGCCCACCATCGGGCTGACAACCAGCTGGACGGCGTCGCCGTGGCGATTGTGCACCTCGTCAAGGCGCGGCGCGGGAGGCGTGAACGGTATCTCAGCATCCCGCTCACTGACCTGCCCGCGTGGACCGGCCGACGAGAGGGGGGCGAGGTCGCCGTGGACGAGCATGACCAGCTCGCGACGCCATTCGGTGTCTACACACTGCTGCTCGAGCTGACGGCGGTGGCCCGCGGCGTGACCGGATCGCTCCGGCTCTTCCTGTGGTGGGATGGGAATAGCAGCCAATGTGGGATGGCGGGCAACCACGGGTGGAACGTGCCGCGACGAGAGCTGCCCCACTTCCGGGAGGGCCTGCGCGCGGGGGCTGTCGTGCGGTGGGGGCAGGAGCGAGCGTTGCGCGCGGACAGCGCTGGTCCCGACGGGATCGCACCCCTGCGCGTGACGATGAACCGGTTGCGCCGGACCTTCGCTCAGATGTATCAGCAGCCGGTCGCGCACACGCCACAGACACTGGCGGACGAGTACCTCGTTCGCGATCGGGGAGCCGAGGCCATTCTTACCTACCAGCAGGTCGTCGCAGGAGCGCTCGCAGAGCAGGTGGACTGCGCCCGCGCCGCCGTGCTACCCCCTGTCCTACGACCAGACGACATTGCGGAGGCGGCGACCCAGCCGGACGCCGTCGCTGCACGCTACGGCGTCACGGTCGACGTCCTGCGGCGCGTGCTTGATGGCCGTCTCGACACGGTCCTCACCGCCTGCGTCGATTATCAGAATGGCCCGTACACGCCTGCGGGTAAATCCTGCGACGCCTCCTTTCTCATGTGCCTGGAGTGTCCATGCGCCCGCGCCACCCCACGCCACTTGCCACTCCTGCTCCTTGCGCTCGACGCGCTCGAGGAGCGCGGGCGCCTCATGACGCGGTTGGCATGGGCGCGCCGCTTCGGACGACCGCACACGCAACTCGCCGACCTGCTCGCCCGCTTCCCCAGCGCGATCGTGGCGGCGGCGCGCGCCGACATTACGAATGAGCATCAGCTCCTCATCGGCCGTCTCCTCGAGCACGAACTGGATGTCTTATGAGCGCTGACGCCGACCTCGCGAACGCGACCCTGAGGGGAGACGTGCCCATCTACCCGACAGCCACGACTCCGGTACTCGTGACGCGGCCGTTGAACCCCACCCGCGCGCTCACGCGCCCGTCGTTGTTCGGTGATGACAGATGGGATCTCACCCCTGCCCTCTTCGAGGCCCACTCTACTTCCCTCAGGCTGCGCTTCGAGGACCTCCCGACGGCGTTTACGCAGGCAGTGAAACTCTGTGTTTGGCTCCTGCTCAACCATGATGCTCCGGCTCACCTGAATCCCTCCCAACCGGGGCGACTCTCGGTAGCTACCGTCGCTGACAATCTCAAGCGTCTCAAGCCGTTCGTCCGGTGGCTCGCCAGCCGGGGACGAGCCCGATTTGGCGACGTCACCTCCGAGGATCTCGGCGCCTACCTCATCGCGGTCCGTGAGACGGCGCCAACCATCAATATGCGTAGGCTCCTGTTCGCCGAGGTGCAGCGCTTGTGGGCGTTGCGCGCTCTGCTGCCGGTCGACTGTCGCCTCCCGCCAGCGCCGCCGTGGAACGGCGTTGCCGCACTTGCCCTCGCGCGCGAGACCGTAGAGACCGTTGGTCCCACGCAGGCGTCGGATGCATGGGACGCCGACGATCTGGGGGCGAATCGTACGCCGCGCATCGCGGAGGCCACCATGACCACGCTGCTCGGGTGGGCCGTCCGGTTTATCGAGGTATTCGCCGATGATATCACGGTCGCATGGCGCGAATATTGTCGGCTCTGTAATCACAATGCGCGTGGGCGGCGGCGGGGCTTGTCGCCACGTACCCAGCGCACACGTGGGGAACTACGTGACCCCCTTCTGGCGTTGCTCGCCAAGTATCGGCGAAGCAGGAAACCACTTCCCGGCAGGCGTGATGCGACTGGTACCCTCCGGCTCAACGTCTACCATCTGGCACGGCTGCTCGACTGCGCTGAAACTTCTCTGGGCTTCCACCGAAGTATACTGGCGCAGGCGGTCGACGAGTGTGGACTCGCTGATGGGGCAACGCTCCACACCCACGTGGCTGGACGCGTCGCAGGCCGACCATGGCGTGAGTCACCCATCACCTACGAGGAGGCTCCTGTATTGGCGCGCCACCTCAGCACAGCCGCGTATATCGTCATCGCCTACCTAAGCGGCATGCGTCCCGGCGAGGCGCTCAACTTGCGGCGTGGCTGCGTCCAGCGCGACCGTGTCACGGGTCTGGATTATGTCCATGGCAAGAAATGGAAGGGGGCGGTGGATGCGACGGGCGCGAAGAACGTCGAGGGCGAGGAGCGTGACATCCCGTGGGTAGTGGTCCCAATTGTCGTCCAGGCGATCGAGGCGCTCGAACGGCTCCATGAGTTTCCCTGGTTGTTCCCAAGCAGCCTCGAGGTGAACGGGAGGCGGGGGGTCCGTTCGGCGCAGGCGCGTACAAGCAACAAGCTCATACTCGACATTGCCGCCTTCATCGCCTGGGTGAATGGCCAGTGCGCTGTGTGGGACTGGGTGGAGCCAATCCCACCCGATGCGAGCGGTCGCTCGATCCACCCGGCGCGCCTGCGTCGGACACTCGCGTGGTTCATCTGGCATCGACCACGTGGCGCCGTGGCGGCGGCGCTGCAATACGGTCATCTCCACGTGCGCATCACGCAGGGCTATGCGGGCACGTACGCGTCCGGATTCCCTGATGAATACGCGTTAGAAGACCACTTGGGCCGGTCAAGCCGATTGCATGAGGACGCACGACGGCTGCGCGAAGGGGAACACGTCAGCGGCCCGGCGGCAGACGAGTACCGCACGCGAGTGCAAACGGCCGCCACGTTCACCGGTCGCGCCATCCCCATTGAACGTCAGGCGCGCGCCGCGCTGGGGCATCCGTCCCTCCATGTGTTCCATGGCCGCGCGATGACCTGCGTGCTCGACCCCACGCAGGCGCTGTGCCAGTTGCGCGAGCCGGACGACGACGCGCGCCGCACGCCCGACCTGGACAATTGCCGCCCGGCATGCCACAACATCGCCCGGACCGATCGCGACATGGCGGAACTGCGCAACGAACTGGAGGGCCATGTCGCCGGGGCTGATGATCCGCTGGCGCCAGAGCCGCGGCGGCTGCGCGAGGCGGTGCGGGCAGACCAGCTGCGCCAGATCATTGACGCGCACGAGTCGACACGGATCATAGAGCCGCGCCTGCCATCAGTAGAACGCGAGGACGAGCGGAGGAGAACGGAGGGCACCGATGCAGATGACACGCCCCACAACGAGCCGCACGAGGAAAAACGATGAAGAGCGTCGGGCCATCACCGCGGCCGCGGCGCGTCTGTTGGCGGATCCGTCAACCTCGACGACTGGGAAGCTGAGCGTGCTCGAGCTGGCGAAGGCCGCCGGCGTCAAGCGCTGGGTGCTCACCCATAAACATGTCGACCTGAAGGAGGCGTTCGAGGCGGAGGCCGCCCGGGTGATGCAGACAGCGGGCGGCAACTCTGTGCCGCAACGCCTTCCACAAAACCATGGCATGTCGGCGCAGGACAAGGAACTGCTCGCCCGACTCCGACGAGAGAACGCCGCGCTTCACGAGCGTGTCGCCTTCCTCGCGCACGTGCTGAACCAGTTGACGATCGTGTATGAGGCGTTGAAGGCCGCCCGCGAAGCCGACTCTGATATCCCGAGACTGCACCGCGAGCGTCGGCCAGTCGCGGTGGATGGCGTTTCAGTCACAGGACCAGGGCCGATATTCGCGAAGAGCGATACTGAGTGCTAACTTGCCGGACGCAGGGGGAGCAGAGGAGAGGGACGATCGAGAACCGCGTCTAAGGTCCGCCGGATTGAAGGGGGTGTGGCGCATCTCGAACCCACATTTCGCAGCCTCAGACAGGGGCCTTGGATAGTGTCTGGCAGACGGGTCCGAGTAAAGCGACCACCTGCTCGTGCAGCGGCTCCAGGTTCGCCAGTTCCCTGTGCGGCGGGCCGTGAGGCGGCGGGAAGGTCACCCGGCTCACGCCTTCTATGGCTGAATGAGCGAGGCATACTCGCCGAAGTCAGTCGTCCAGGTGAGTACGGCTGAACGTTCCTGCCACCAGTCAAATGCTGCGGCGCTGTCGCGTTCATAGTCGTCACGCGTGCAGCTGTTGACCTCGCAGTAGTGTGCGATAAGCTGTGCCATGTCGAGCTTGCCCTCTCGCGCTAGGATGTTCGAGTGCCCCAGATGCTTTACGTGATGACACCAGTCGCAGATGGCAATGATGCCGGTGAGCCGCTGTGTGTAGGTCTCATCGTCATAGGCCCATTGCTCGTGCGCGTTCATGCGCCCTTCCGTCCCACAGATGCGGCACTGATACTCAGCCTCTCGGTAGGCGCTACGCCTGATCACGTCCCACTGAGACCGAGGCAAGATCTTTTTGAGGCTTACGCCCCACAGGGGTGAAGGGACGAGTTCGAACGCGAGCTTGCGTGCCTCTACCGCCTCTATTCTCGCCTTTTGTGCTTCCAGGGTTTCCCCAGTGACCCCAGGTACTTCCGCCCTACTTCCCTCTGTTCGACAATCTGGGCAACCCTCTCCCCGCTGCTCGGCTTCCAAATGCTCTTGCTGCGCTGCCTGGTACTCGTCTGTCGGTACCAGGTGGTAGTGCCTGAAGCATCCTGGGTAGTAGACACGCTTCCGCTTCGGTTGCTTCATGTTTTCTTCCACCCGTTCTGTCTCGCCCGCTGGTTGCGCTCCAAGTCCTTCAGAATCGCTGCGGGGTGCGCCGGAAGTTGGCTGCCCTACACCGCTACGGTTGAACGACAAGGTTTCTCATCCGCCTCTGCATTATGAAAAGAAGTGGCTGCATGCTTCCCATACCTGGCGCATAGCTTGCCTCAATCTACAGCAAGCCCTCATCAAAGGACTGCTCGCCAGATAGGTCTGGCATTGGTTCCGCACTTCGATTCAGTGATGGCGCGACTCCGCTGGCCATATGTCGCACTACTTCCAAGGTATCCTTCGCATCACTGAGCGCATGATGTGCGATCTGATTCGTGATACCCATAGCGGCGCGGGCATCACGAAGCCCTCTGTGGTGTGTAGTTGATCCGCAGTAAGCGGCGTACAGCCTCATGACATCATCGACTTGACGATACGACGAGAGTGTTTCCTAATCCTGTAGGCAGCCAGATCATGGCCCATATGCCCCGGTACACATCTGCCTCCACGCCTCGCCTCCGGCTCTGCCGTCCCCCACGCGAGGACGCTAGAGGATCGAGTACGCCCGCCGGAGATGGGCGTGGTAGACCGGGGCGCCTTCATCCTCATCCCATCGCGCCTCGAAGGCGCTGGCCAATGTGAGCCACTCGATGAAATGACCGGCGTCGCCCGAGCGCGCAGTGCCGCCGTCTCCGCCGCGCGTACGCCCCAGGGTCGCGCAGAACTCCCAATCGCGGGGCCAGCGTGCGATGAGCAGCCCGAACGCATTGGGCTGCAAATGCACATCCCACGCTGGCGACGTATCGCTAGGAGCAGGAATAGCGAGCGGAGGACATCGGTCGCCCCATCGCCACAGGGTCCGCGCGCCGGCAGCGCAGGCGTACTCCCATTCGTCCGACGTCGGCAAGCGGAACCCGTCCACTGCGACCTGGGCTACGGTGTCCCGATAGGTGGGAGGCGCGCCATACGTCATGACTGGAACACCCCCTACTACGCCTTCTACGGGCGCCTCCAGCGGGGTTGCCGCTACTTCCATCAAGAAGGGCTTCAACGTGACCTGTCGCAGCGGCGTCATGAATTGGTGCAGGTACATATTGAGGTCGGAGTCCGGCTCATGGAGCCACCTGCACGCAAAGGACTTCCAGCTCGCGAGTTGTTCGGCATCCGGCACGAACGCGTGCGCGGGATCGTAGCCCAAGGTGGCCTGCCCGCCTGGGATGAGCGCGAAGCGCGCTCCATTGAAGCCGAACAGGGCGACGGAGTGGCTCTGGGACCCTAAGTGGAAGGATTGCACTGCCGCGAAGCGGAAACCAGCGGGAAGCTGCTCGGCTACCTGACGAGCCAGTACTTGCTGCTGTGCGCCCTCCAGTGCATCCCACTGTTCCAGCGCGTCTAGGGCTTGCATCCGCGCCCTCCGTGCTCTGCTGCGCTCCGCATCCACACCTGCTTCATCGCGCCGCAGCGGGCAGCGACGCCGCCAACGGTGACATGCCGCCAGCTATCCGCTGAGCAGTGAGGTCTGCGGGCATGAGGGATGGCGCGCCATCTCTCCTCGAGTGGGGTAGGATGCTCCTCAATATGCGGCTGGCTCCCGCATGCTGGAGGCATCCAATGACACTCCCCTTGTTGGGATCGGATCATCAGGCACCCGTTCCCCCGCCATCATATCACCGCACCCTGGCCCACGCGCTGCACCTGAACGCGCTCACAGTCGTCACCCGCCTGCGCTTGCTCAGCGTGTGCCGCCTGGCCGTCTCCCTCGTCGAGCGACAGTGTCCACCCCCACTCCCGGCTGGGCGCGGTGGGGCGCCGCGTATCTACTCGGAGGAATCGCTGTTGCTGCTGGCCCTCTTGCGCACGTTGTGGCGCTTGTCCTATCAAGAGGTCCACGATTGGCTGGTGGCCTGGCCGGCCCTGGCGCTCGCCTGTGGCTTTCCGCTAGGAGCCGACGGCAGCCTGCGCGTGCCCAGCAAGGCGCAGCAATCTAAGCGCCTGCGGGCCGCGGGAGCGCCGGAGAGTGAGATGCTCTTCGTGGTGCTGGTGCGTGCTGGGCTTTGGATGGGCGTCAGTCGCGCCCGCGATGTCATCATCGACAGCGCCCCCATCCTGGCCTGGCGCCGGACCGATCCGGATGCGGCAGTGGGCCACGCTCCGGCCCACCATCCGCGTCCGCTGCTGCGTGGCTACCGGCTGCACACCCTGTTGTGCCGTGGGACGGGCCTTGCCGCTGCTCTTCCGGCTCTCCCCCGCCAACGTGCATGATGCGCCCTTCGCTCGTCCACTGCTCGAGCTCGCCTTACAGTGGTTGGCCGTTCGGCCCCGCGTCGTCCGATTGGATGCGGCCTACTGGGGCCTCAAGCTCATCGCCTGGATTCACACCGTGCTCCGCGCTGCGGCGGTGATCCCGTGGAACCCGAAGCGGCAGAAGCGCCGCGATGGCCTGCCGCCGACCTGGACAGCCGAGGAGCTGGGCAAGCGCTCCAGTATCGAACGCTTCTTCGGGCGCGTGTTGATCTTCTTCTGCGTGCAGCGACCACCTGTCTCGGGATGGTCAGCCGTAGAGTCACGGATTGCGCTGACCTATGCAGCTGTCTGGGTCATCGCCTTGGCGGCATGGCAAGCAGGACGTCCTGACCTCATCCGCTCACCACGACTCGTCCTCGCCCATGTCTGGGAGGGAGTGGAGTTGTGAAGCGCGATGTCAGTTCCAGACATGGAAGCGGATGAAAATGGGGCTGGGCTGGCGCATACTGAGGGCGGAGCCAGCGAGACGAGATCGTGGCGTATTGGCGCTGCTAGCCCGATTGTGAAGCTGAT
>Ga0207684_10000212_pt1 | contig 89645 bp, 90 predicted proteins | sample KBSK5501metaG_FD_184342 | JGI IMG/M metagenome (GOLD analysis project Ga0207684, IMG submission 184342) | Corn, switchgrass and miscanthus rhizosphere microbial communities from Kellogg Biological Station, Michigan, USA - KBS K5-50-1 metaG... | ecosystem: Host-associated > Plants > Roots >...
ACGGCGAATTAATCCGGGCGCTGACTCTCGACCCCACGCGCTCTTACCAGCCGCTCGGAGGTCGCTGGCCTGTGCACAATGTCTTGCAACAGGCGTCCTCTATGTCCTGAGACAGGACAGTGGCGGACGGGGAGGGATTTGAACCCTCGAAGCACTTGCGCGCTTACGGCATTTCCAGTGCCGCGCCCTCGACCGGACTAGGCGACCCGTCCGCTGCGTTGGTCAGTCTATCCACCGCCCTCCGGCGACCCCATCACCGTCACCCCAGCCTCGCCCGCGACCAGGCAGGCGGTCGCGATGCCCGCGAAGACGCCGTGCTCCACGACCCCGGTGATCCCCTTGACCTCGGCGCTGAAGGCGGGTGGGTCACCCACCCCGCCCGCCAGCCGGAGGTCGATCACCAGGTTCCCGTTGTCGGACACGAACGGTGAATCCTGACCGCCGCGCAGCGTCCAGGTCAGCGGCGCCAGCCCCTCCAGGCGGCGAGCGGTCTCGCGCCACAGGAACGGCAACACCTCCACCGGCACCACACCCACTCCCAGCCGCGGCACCAGCTTCGACTCATCGGCGATCACCACGAAGCGCCGGGCGGCGACCGCGACCAGCTTCTCGCGCACCATCGCCCCTCCGCGCCCCTTGAGCAGGTTCCGGGCGGGGTCGATCTCGTCGGCCCCGTCGACCGCCAGGTCGACCGGGCCCGCCAGCTCGTCGACCACCTGGATCCCCAGCGCCGCCGCCTGCTCCCGCGAGTGCAGCGAGGTCGAGATCGCCGTCACGCGCAGGCCTGCCCGCACGCGCTCGCCCAGGAAGTCGATGAATATCGCCGCCGTGGAGCCGGTCCCCAGGCCGAGGAGCATCCCGTCCGCCACCAGCTCCACCGCCGCCCGGGCGGCGGCCGCCTTCAGCGCGTCCTGGTCAGCCAAGCGCCTCCCGCAGCGCGCGCATACCGCCCCCCACTCCCTGCGGGTGGCCGAACACCGACGATCCCGCCACCAGCACGTTGGCGCCCGCCTCCCGGACCAGCGGCGCGGTCCGGGCGTCGACCCCGCCGTCCACCTCGATGTCGAGCCCGGGCGCCAGAGCCCGCACCCGCCGGATCTTCTCGGGCGAGGAGGGGATGAGCTTCTGGCCACCGAACCCAGGCTCCACCGTCATCACGTTGATCTCGGAGACGTAGGGCAGCACCTCCACCAGCGCCTCTGCGGGGGTCGCCGGGTTCAGAGCCACGCACGCCTTCTTGCCCAGCTCCACGATTCGCGTGAGCACCCGGTAGAGCTGATAGGTGGCCTCGACCTGGACCTCGATCACGTCGGCCCCGGCCGCGGCGAACGCCTCCAGAAAGTGCTCCGGCCGCTCGACCATCAGGTGGGCCTCGATGGGCAGCGAGGTGGCCCTGCGGACCGCCTCCAGCACCTGCGGGCCCATCGACAGGTTGGGCACGAAGTGCCCGTCCATGACATCGACGTGGATGCGGTCGGCGCCCGCCGCCTCCGCCTCGCGCACCTGCTCGGCCAGCCGGCCGAAATCGGCGGCCAGGATCGAGGGCGCGATCTCCATTTTCAAGGCGTCGAGCCCGCCGCCGCCGGGTCGAGCAGCCAGCGCGCCTGCTCGATCAGCCCGCTGGGCACGCTGGCGGTTCGGGCCTTGGCGACCGCCTCCGCCTTCCCCGCGCCCGTCGCCAGGACCAGCACCAGGTGGGCCGAGCGCAGCGCGCTCAGGGTCAGCGAGACACGCTCCGGTGGCGGCTTGGGCGCCCCGCGGACGCCGACCACCAGGCCGGTCGCCTCCAGCGCCGGGTGGCCCGGGAACAACGACGCCGTGTGGCCGTCCTCCCCCACTCCCAGCAGGACCACGTCCAGCGGCTCCAGCGGGGCCACCACCGACTCATACTCCGCCGCCGCCTCCTCGGGGCCCAGCTCGCCCGGCATCCGATGCACCGAGGCCGGGGCGACCCGCGAGAGCAGGGTCTCGCGCGCCATCCGATAGTTCGATTCGGGGTCGTCCGGCGGGACGCAGCGCTCGTCCCCGAAGAGCACCGTCACCCGGCCCCAGGCGACTTCCATGCCCGCCAGCTCCTGGTAGGCCAGGCCGGGCGTGCTGCCGCCCGCCAGCACCAGCGTGCGGGCGCCTCCGGCCAGCGCGTCGCGAACGGTTTCGGCGGCGGCGTGCGCGACCGCCGCCGGGTCGGGCAGGACGGTGAAAGCCGGCATCGCTAGCGAAAGGCCTTGAGCAGTTCCGCGCCGGCGGCCAGCGAGCGCATGTACACGGGGTCGCGGAGCCCGTTCAGCATCTCGACCAGCAGCTCGGCGGGCGACGCCGTCTCGAGGCGCAGGCGCTGCGTGAGCGTCTCGACCTCCCCGATGTCGATGCGCATCTCCACCTGCTCGGCGCCGGCCGCCGTGCGCTCGATGGCCAGGGCGCAGGCCCGGCCGCCCGCCATCGCGTCGATGCGGATGGCGGAGACCTCGCCCTCGGCGAGGGATTCGCCCGGCACCGACCGCAGGTGGATCTCCACGGTACGGCCGGGGCCCGCGTTGTAGAAGGCCGCCACGGCGCCGCCGGCGCCGGCCGCCGCGCGCTTGAGCTTCCAGCCCAGGGCCGATGCCATCCAGCCCATCAGGAGAGCCGCCGCCACCCGGTTGCCGCGCCCCTCGCCGACGTAATCGACTCCGATCGCATTGATGCCGTGCAGGAAGCCGCGCCGCTCGTCCGGCTGGAAGAACTGGGCCACCATCTCGCGCCACCCCTGCAGCCGCGCCCAGTGGAAGTCGCTGATCGGCACCTGGCGGCCGACCGCGGCCGCCAGGCCCGCCAGCTCGAGCGTGAGCAGGAAAGGCCGCTCGAAGCTCGCCGAGTCCACCGCCAGCAGGTCGCTGAGCTCGAGCAGCCGGAGGAAGGCCGCGTCGGAGAGGGGCGGGTTGCCCAGCCACCACAGGCAGGTCGGCACCCCGGGTACCAGCAGGGGCGCCACCAGGCTGTCGATCCTCTCGGTAGTGGCGCCGGTCACCTTGAGCCGGATGCGCTCGAACTGCACCGGCATCCCGTCTGGGGTCTGGTGAGCCTCGCTGTGCAGCCAGGCGTCGAGGCGGTCCAGGTTGTGCGACGGCGCCAGCTCCAGCAGCAGCTGGCGCAGCGGATGGTGCGAAGCCAGCGCGTGCCCCACGCGCTCCGCCAGCCGCGCCTCCTCCTCGTCGTCGGCGATCGCGACCAGGTTGAGGCAGCAGCTGCGGGGATGGGGCAAGGAGTCGTTGTCCAGGTCCTGGTGCGCCAGCTGGGCCTGCATGCGCGTGACCTCGCCGAGCACCTCGGCCAGGGTCACGCCTCGCTCGTGCCACTCCGCTGTGCGCACCTGGTCGGGGTGGCGGGGATGCAGACGGATCACGGGCGCGGCCACTTGCGGCCGTCGGCCTCCAGCAGCCGATCGGAGCCGTTGGGGCCCCAGCTGCCCGCCGCGTACTCCTCCAGCGGCGGCTTGCCGCGGCGCCATGACTGCTCGATGGCGTCGATGAACGTCCAGGCCAGCTCCACCTCGTCCGCGCGCGTGAACAACGTGGGGTCGCCCAGCATGCAGTCGACCAGCAGCCGCTCGTAGGCATCGGGTGCGTCGCTGACGAAGGAGCTCAGGTAGAGGAAGTCCATGTTCACCGTGCGCAGCCGGATGCCGCCGCTCGGCACCTTGGCGCTGAACTTGAGCGAGATGCCCTCCTCGGGTTGGATGCGCAGGATGAAGGCGTTGGGCTCCGTCTCCCGCACCTGCTCCCGCCCGAACGTCAGGTGCGGTGGTCGCTTGAACTGCACGCGGATCTCCGTCACTTGCTTGGGCATCCGCTTGCCGGCGCGGACGTAGAACGGCACGTCCGCCCAGCGCCAGTTGTCGACCTGGAGCTTGACCGCGGCGAAGGTCTCGGTCTCGGAGTTGGGATCGACTGAGGGCTCTTCGCGATAGCCGGGAACCTTCTGGCCGAGCACGTAACCCCCGGTGTACTGGCCGCGCACGGTGCGGGTCGGCATCTCGCCGACCGCCAGCGGCCGGACCGCGCGCAGGACCTTCACCTTCTCGTCGCGCACGCTGGCCGCGTCAAAGGCCACCGGCGGCTCCATCGCGGTCAGCGTGACCAGCTGCAGCGCGTGGTTCTGCACGATGTCCCGCAGCGCGCCGGCGCGGTCGTAGTAGCCGCCGCGACCCTCGACGCCCAGCTCCTCGGCGACCGTGATCTGGACCGAGTCGACGTACTGCGAATTCCAGACCGGCTCGAAGATGGAGTTGCCGAAGCGGAACACCATGATGTTCTGCACGGTCTCCTTGCCGAGGTAGTGGTCGATCCGGTAGACCATGTCCTCGCGGAAGACCTTCTGGAGGAGCGCGTTGAGCTCGCGCGCCGACTTGAGGTCGGTTCCGAAGGGCTTCTCAACGATGATCCGCCGATAGCCGCGCTGCTCCTTGGCCAGCCCCGCCGCCCCCAGCTGCTGCACCAGCTCCGGATAGACCGGTGGCGGCACCGCGCAGTAGAAGGTGACGTTGCCACCCGTGTGGCGCTGGTTGCCGAGCTCCTCGAGCCGCGCCTTGAGGCGCTTGAACGCCCCCGCGTCATCGAACTTGACCGGCAGATAGAAGAGGTTTCCAAGGAAGTCCTTGAGCACCTCCTCGTCGACCGGCTGGATGCGCGAGAACTGCGTCACGGATTGCTTGGCGCGGTCTCGAAACTCCTCCTCCGAGATGTCGTCCATGGCCGCGCCGAGGACGGCGAAGCCCGGCGGCAGCAGCCGCTGGCGCGCCAGGTTGTAGATGGACGGCAGCAGCTTGCGCTTCGCGAGGTCGCCGGTGGCGCCGAAGATGACCATCAGCGTCGGCTCGGCCATCCGCGACTCCTGCAGCCCGGCGCCGAGCGGGTTTGCCTCCGGCCGCTCCTTTATCGCGATGGAGGTGTCTCGCTCACCACGCCGTGGCCGCCGAACTGGTTGCGCATCATCGCCAGCAGCTTGTCGGCGAAGGTGTCCTCCATCCGCGAGCGGAAGCGTTCGAAGAGCGCGGTCGTGATGTTGGGCGCGGGCACCGCCTCCTCGATCGCCGCCTCCACCGTCCAGCGGCCCTCCCCGGTGTCCTCCACGAAACCCTTCACCTGGGCGAGCTGAGGGTCCTTGGAGAGGCCGTCGGCGATCAGGTCCAGCAGCCAGGAGCGCACCACCGAGCCGGTGCGCCAGGCCTCGGCGATGGCCTGCATGTCCATGCCCGGGAAGCGGGCCGACAGCTTCATGATCTGGAAGCCCTCGGCGTAGGCCTGCATGAGGCCGTACTCGATGCCGTTGTGGACCATCTTCACGAAGTGGCCGGAGCCCTCCGGTCCGGTGTGCACGAGACCCCCGTCCTCCGGCGCGAGGTCCTTGAGCAGGGGCAGGCAGTGCTCGTAGACGGCGGGCTCGCCGCCCACCATCAGGCAGTATCCGTACTGCAGGCCCCAGATGCCGCCCGAGGTGCCCGCGTCCAGGTAGTGGAGGCCCTTGCCCTTCACCAGCTCGGCGTCGCCGAGCGCCAGCTTCCAGTTGGTGTTGCCCCCGTCGATGATGATGTCGCCGGCATCGCCCAGGTTGGCGAGCTGGGAGATGGTCTGGGTGGTGGGAGGCCCCGAGGGCACCATCACCCACATCACCCGCGGCTTCTGCTGGAACGCGCCCACGAACTCCTCCAGCGAGCGGCCGCCGGCGGCGCCCGCCTGCTCCTGGGCTTTGATCGCGTCCTCAGAGCGGTCGTAGACCACCATGCGGTGCCCGCGCTTCATCAGGCGCAAGGACATGTTCCCGCCCATCCTTCCCAGCCCGACCATCCCCATCTCCACGGCTCAGACCTCCGCTCGCGCGTTGTGAGCGTCGGGGGGACTCCCCCCGACGGCCGGCCGCGCAAAGCGCTTCCCCCGGCCTGCCCCCCTGCTTCCCAGCCCGACCATCCCCATCTCCACGGCTCAGACCTCCGCTCGCGCGTTGTGAGCGTCGGGGGGAGTCCCCCCGACGGCCGGCCGCGCAAAGCGCTTCCCCCGGCCTGCCCCCCTGCTTCCCAGCCCGACCATCCCCATCTCCACGGCTAGCCCCCCTCCTAGCCGCGCAGGGCGGCGACGACCGAGTCCGTCAGCGACTTCCAGCCCTCGGCCGGCCTCCGGCCCAGGGTGATGCGCGCCACAGGGTAGCCCCGCGAGGTCAGCGACCGGTAGTCGCCCAGGGCCTGTGCCTGCTTGAGCGTGGCGAAGCTGAAGGGCTGGCCGGGGATGGGGGCGTCGCGCGCATCCTCCTGCACGATCTGCACGAAGACCCCGGTCTTGGGCCCCCCTTTGTGGAGCTGGCCGGTGGAGTGCAGGAAGCGCGGGCCGTAGCCCCAGGTGGTGGCGAACTTTGTCTTCCCGCGGACCGCCTCGCGCAGCCTGGAGGCCGCGCGCTCGGAGCCAGGTGTCATCGCCGTGTACGACATGAAGGCGACATAGGCGTGCTTCCTGGCCTTGCGGAGGACGGCCGCCACCGCCTTGCCGGCGTCGGACGCCGGCACCGTCTCCGCGGCTGGCAGCCGGCCGCTCTTCCGCCAGGCGTCGAGCACCTTCTTGGTGTTGTCCTTCGACTCCTGCACGTTGGGCTGGTCGAAGGCATCGATCCCCAGCAGAGAGCCGGCGACCGCGGTTGCGATCTCCCAGCGCAGGAACTCGCCGCCCAGGTCCAGCTTGTCGCGCAGCGTCAGGGTGACCACCGGCTGGCCCGCCTTCTCGAGCGCCCGCACCCGAGCGTCATCGGGGTCGCTGTCCATCCGCATGTGCACGAACAGCCGGTCGTCGCCGTAGACGGCGGGCTTGCCCACCGGCTCGCCCTCGACGGGCACTATCCCCGTCCCCTGCTTGCCGGTCGACTCCGCGATCAGCTGCTCCAGCCAGTACCCGAAGGTGCGGACCTTGGGAGTGACGACCAGCGTCAGCTTGTCGCGGCCCAGCCGCGCCAGGGACCCGAAGACCGCCCCCAGCCAGACGCCGGGGTTCTTGTCCACCGGCACGCTGGCATCACAGGAATGGGCCATCTCGGTGGCGCGCTCCAGCAGCTCGCCCACGTCGATCCCGGCCACGGCGCCGGGGACCAGGCCGAAGTACGACAGCGCGCTGTAGCGTCCGCCGATGTCGGGTGGATTGGGAAAGATCCAGCGGAAGCCGTCGTCTTTGGCCAGCTTCTCGAGCGAGCTGCCGGGATCGGTGATGGCGGCGAAGTTGCGGCCCGGCTGCTTCACTCCGGCCTTGACGACCTGCTCGCGGAAGTACGCGTAGTGCGAAAGCGTCTCCAGCGTGCTGCCCGACTTGCTGGCCACGATGAAGAGCGTGTCCGCGGGGTCGATGCGGGAGCGCAGCGAGAGGATCGTGCCGGGATCGGTGGTATCCAGCACATGCAGCGCCGGATAGCCGCGCACGTGGCCGAAGGTATGGCGCAGCACGTCCGGGCACAGCGAGGATCCGCCCATGCCCAGCTGGACCACGTCCGAATACCCACGCGCCTCCTTCGCGACTGACCGCAGGCGGGCAAGGTCGCCCTCCATCTTCTCGGGCACGTTCAGCCAGCCCAGGCGTTCCACGATCTCCTTGCCCGCGGCCGCGTCCTTGGTCCACAGGGTCGGGTCCTTGGCCCACAGGCGGCGCGGCGCCTCCTCCTTCTGGAGCTTGGCGACCGCCTCGTCGAGCCTGGGCTGGAGGGTGCCCAGCGAGTGCCACTGGCGCGGGCCGGTGCCCGCCTTGATGGCCCGGGACTGCTCTTTGAGCGCCTTGAGCAGGGTTTCGAAGGACTTCGCGAAGAGGTCGACGCCCTCGACCTCCAGCGCCTCCGTCACCTGGTCCAGCGAGATGCCCAGCGCCTCCAGCTGCTGCAGGCGCCTTCGCGAGGCGTCCAGGTGCTGGTCGAGCGAGCGCCGGACCTCCCCGTGCTCCCGGAAGGCGGCCAGCGTGGCCGGGGGCACGGTGTCCACTGTCTGTGGGCCGATCAGCTCCTCGACGTAATAGGTGTCCGGGTACTTGGGGTTCTTGGTCGAGGTGGACGCCCACAGGCAGCGCTGCGGCCTGGCCCCCGCCTTCTCCAGCGGCCGCCAGCGATCCGAGCTGAACAGCTCCTGGAACCGCTGGTAGGCCAGCTTGGAGTTGTCGATGGCGATGTGCCCCTGCAGCTTGTCGCCGCCCGGCTTGCCCTCCAGGAGGGGGTCGACCTTGGCATCGACGCGGCTCACGAAGAAGCTGGCAACGCTGGCCACCCGGGATATGTCCCCGCCCTTGCGCTTGAAGTCCTCGAGGCCCGCCATGAAGGCGTCGACCACCTCGCCGTAACGCTCGACGGCGAAGATCAGCGTCACGTTGATGTTGACCCCCCGCGAGAGCATCTCCCGGATCGCGGGTAGGCCGGGCTTGGTGGCGGGGATCTTGACCATCACGTTGGGCCTGTCCGCGCGGTCCCAGAGATCCTGCGCGAAGGCGATCGTCTTCTTGGTCGAACGGGCGACCACTGGCGAGACCTCGATGGAGACGAAGCCGTCGGCGCCCCGGGTGCGGTCGAACTCGGGCCGGAAGACGTCGGCCGCCGCCCGGATGTCCTCGACCATGAGGTCCCAGAGCATGTCCTCGGGCCGGCGGCCCTGGCGGACCATGCGCACCATCGCCTCGTCGTAGTCGGTCGAGCCCGAGACCGCCTTCTCGAAGATCGTGGGGTTGGAGGTGACGCCACTGACGCCCTCGTCGCGCAGCCGCGCCAGCTCGCCGGAGGTGATCAGCTGGCGGCGGATGTTGTCCAGCCAAAGACTCTGTCCCTCCCTCCGGAGCAGCTTGATCGGCGAGCCGTTGGCAGCCATGCTCTCTTCTCCTACCCGCTCTTGCTCTTGGACTTGCCCGCGCCGGGGCCGGCCAGCAGCGACCGGGCGGCGGCCGCGATGTGGTCGGCGGTGATGCCCTCGGCCTCCATCAGCTCCGCCGGCGAGCCGGAGCTGGGCAGGTTGCGGACAGCGCAGTGGGCAACCCGCGGAGGCTGCGCGTCCAGCGCCAGCGCTTCCATGACCGCCGCCGCCAGCCCACCCTGGGGGTAGTGGTCCTCTGCCACCACCAGGCGCCCGCCAGTGTCGGCGCTGGCCTTGCGGAGGGCTTCGACGTCGATCGGCTTGACCGAGTAGAGGTCGATCACGCGCGCCTTGATCCCGTCCTCGGCGAGTGCGGCGGCCGCCGCCAGGCAGTTGTGGAGCGTCACCCCGGCGCCGATCAGCGCCACCTGGTCGGAGGCCGAGCTCATGAGGATCTTGCTGCCGCCCACCGGGAACTTCTCGCCTTCGTCGTAGAGCACGGGGTAGGCGCCGCGGGTCGTGCGCATGTACGCGATGCCGGGCAGCGAAGCCATGGTCTCAGTCAGCGCCGCCGCCGAGACCCCATCCGAGGGATAGAGGACGGTCGACGTGTGCACCGCTCGCATCGCGGCCAGGTCCTCGAGCGCCATCTGAGAGGGGCCGTCCTGGCCGATCTCGACACCGGCGTGAGAGCCGGCGAGCTTGATCGAGACCTCGCTCACGCCGGCCATCCGGATGAAGTCGTAGGCCCGGCTGAAGAAAGCCGCGAAGGTGGAGGCGAAGGGCGCGTAGCCGCGCACCGCCATGCCGACCGCCGTCGCCACCAGCTGCTGCTCGGCGATGTACATCTCGAAGAAGCGCTCCGGATAGGCCTTGCCAAACTCGTCGGCGTGCGTGGAGTTGGAGACCTCGCCGTCCATGGCCACCACCGAGGCCACCGCGCCCAGGGCGAGCAGCGCGTCGCCGTACGCCTTGCGCGTCGCCACCGGGTCGCCCTTGGCGTACTTCGGCAGCCGGACCGGGTGGCTCGGGCTGCGCAGCTGGGCTGGCTCGCCCGGCTCCGGGCGCAGGGTGTCGACGCGCAGGTTGCGCTCGCCGCCCAGCTCCTTGATGGCCCGCTCGGCCATGTCCGGCGGCAGGGCCTTGCCGTGCCAGCCTTCCTTGTTCTCGATCTCGCTGAAGCCCTTGCCCTTGACGGTGCGGGCGATGACCACGGTCGGCTTGCCCCGGCTGTTGCGCGCGTCGCCCAGCGCCTTGTCGATCTGCGCCAGGTCGTGGCCGTCGATGACCACCGGCTTGCCCCCGAAGGCCTCGACCCGGGCGGCGTAGACGTCCGTCTGCCAGCCGTACTCCGTCTCGCCGCGCTGGCCCAGCCGGTTGATGTCCAGGATCGGGGTGAGGTTGGAGAGGCCGTACTTGCCGGCCTTGTCGAGCGCCTCCCAGATCGAGCCCTCGGCGAGCTCGGAGTCGCCGCAGAGCACCCATACGTGGTAGGGCAGCTTGTCCAGGAACTTGCCGGCCAGCGCCACGCCGACCCCGATCGGAAGGCCCTGGCCCAGCGAGCCGGTGGCCACGTCGACCCAGGGGATGGCCGGCGTGGGGTGGCCCTGGAGCCGGGAGCCGAACTTGCGGAAGCTCATCAGCTCGTCGTCGCTGACGGCGCCGACCGCTTTGAACATGGCGTAGCAGAGCGGCGAGGCGTGGCCCTTGCTGTAGATCAGGTGGTCGTTGTTGGGCTCTTTCGGCCGCGACCAGTCGTACTGGAGGTGGCGGGCGATGAGGACGGCGACCAGGTCGGCGGCCGACATCGAGGAGGTGGGATGGCCGGAGCCGGCCTCCGTGCTGCACCGGATGGAGTCGACCCGCAGCTGCTGGCCGAGGTCGCGCAGGAAGTCGAGCTCCTTCTTGGTCGGGGTCTCCGCTACTGCCATCTCAGCCTCCATTTGACCCCTTTCACCCGCGCGGCTGCAGGTGAGCCGGGGCTCCTGCGTCGACCAGCCTGTCCACCACCAGGGCTCTGTACAGCCGCTCGCTGCGGGCGGCCGCCGCCAGGTACGCTCGATGCGCGTCCTCGCGTGGCTTAAAGGTAAGGCCGCGCGGCGCCTGCCGGTCTGGCGCGCGGTGCGGCCGGCCCAGGTTCTCGAGGACCAGGAGGGCGGCCCCGCGGCTGGAGGCCTCGCGGCCTTCGCCCGCGACTACCGGCTTGCCGATCGCGTCGGCCATGATCTGCATCCAGGCCGCTGACGCCAGCAGCCCGGCCCCGCTGGCGACCAGCCGAATGGCGCCCGGCGCCACCTGGTCGAGACGGCGGTCGACGCGCGCGAAATCGATCGCGATGCCCTCCAGGCCGGCGCGCGCGATGTCGTCGGCGGTGGTCGCCAGCGTGAGGCCCGCGATGGCCCCGCTGGCGCGGGCCGCGAAGCCGGGGCTGCGCTCGCCGGCCAGCAGCGGCAGGAAGACCAGGCCGGTGCCCGCCGGCCGCATCCGGCGCAGGCGCCGCTCCAGCGCGTGCTCCTCGAGGCGCAGGTTCTGCATCACCCAGGCGTGGAGGTTGCCGCCGTTGCTGAAGGACCCGCCCAGCACCAGGCGTTCGGCATCCAGGCGGTAGCACCAGAGCTCTTTGGGGAGGCGTTTGGGCATTGCGGTCGTGATCACCCGCAGCGCGCCGGAGGTGCCCACCGTGAGCGCCCGCAGGCGCGGGGTCACGCAGCCGCTGCCCAGGTTGGCGAGCGCCCCGTCCCCGGCGGCGGGCAGCCAGGGCACGCCGGCCAGCGCGGGCCAGCGCCGGGCGTAGTGCGGCCGCAGGCCGCGCTGGACCGACGCCGGGGGCGGCAGCTGGCTGGGCCTCACGCGCAGCCGCTCGGCGAGGTCGGCGTCCCAGGCCATCCGGCGCAGCGAGAACAGGCCGGTGGCGGAGGCCATCGACAGCGAGGTCCCCCACTCCCCAAAGAGCTTCAGGAACAGGTAGTCGGCAAAGCTCGCCCAGCGGTGGGCCGCGCGCGGTCCCGCCCAGGCCAGCTTGGCGGGCCAGTAGCTGGGATGGATGGGGCAGCCGGTGCGCTGGTGCACGGCGCCGGCGTCCAGCCGCCTCTTCAGCGCTTCCGCCTCTCGCCAGGAGCGGCTGTCCGACCAGAGCCAAAGCGGGGTCGCCGGCCGGCCCCGGCGGTCCAGGCCCAGGAGTCCGTGCCAGAACGTCGAGATCCCCACCCCGGCCACCTCCAGGCGCCGGCCTCGGAGCAGGCGATCGAGCGCGCGCTCGACCAGCCCCAGCAAGCGTTCGGAGTCGACCTCGGCCGTCCCGTCCGCCGCCACCCGGGGCCGGTACGGGAGGTGGACCTCGGCCCCCGGCTGAGCGCGCGCCTGCTGGTCGTAGAGCAGCGCCCGCACGGAAGAGGTCCCGACGTCCAGCGCCACCAGGGCGGGGGTGGCGCTGTTCGTCACATGGCTATTTTGTAGGCGTCGCCAGCGGCTGTGGCAGGCCCGGCGCCGCCGACGGCACCGGGGCCGGCGCACCGACGCCGAGCTGCTTGTCGAACTCCTTGTGGTCGCTCTGGAAGCGATCGTAGGCAGCCTTCAGCTCGGCCGCCTGCGCCTTGTAGCCCGCGGCGGTGAGGATGCGCTCGAGGTCGGTCACCGGCTTGGACGCGTCCGCCTCGAGGCGGTCGCGTATGGACTTCCAGACCCGGTCGCGATGCGTCAGTGGGATGCCCGCGAGGTCGGCGGCGGCGGCCCGCAGGTCGTCGAAATGCGCGTCCACAACCTGCACCGTGAGGTCGGCGTGGCCGGCCGCCGCCATCGACTCTCCCTCCTTGGTGCGCTCGGCCGCCAGCTTGATCTCCAGGTCCGCCTTGGACACCCGGTTGGTGCTCAGGCCGAGCAGCGCCGACTCGCTGGCCCGTTTCAGCCCGTAGACCGCGGAGTCCGGCCCCGAGAACGCCGCCGCCACCGCCAGCACCACGCCGGCGACCAGCGCCAGGACCATGGCCAGCGCCATCGCGGTGGCGTTGCTGACCCGGCTCGGCTCCTTGCGCGGCTTCCTCCCGGGCACCTCTGCCGGCGTGTAGGTGCGGTGGAACCAGCCTGCCCGACGTTCCTCGGCGCCGGCCAGGAAGCGGCCGCGCACGCGGGCGCGGACGGCGGGCGGCGCCGGCTCTCGGGGCAGGTCGACCAGCCCGGACGCGGCCGCCAGCAGGCCGGCGGCGTCGGTGACCAGGGGCGCCCAGGCTGCCGCCGCGACCGGGGTGTCGCCGGCCAGCAGCCGGTCCAGCGCGGCGTCGAGCTGGCGCTGCTGGGTGGGCAGCGAGAGCGGGTTGAGCATCGTCGCGCCGGCGCGCAGCGTGCGCAGGCCCGTCACCAGGGAGCCGAGGACGACGCTGGTGCGGCGCCCGCTGGCCCGGGCGACGCCGGAGGCCTCCAGGCCCGCCACCAGGCGCAGGGTCACGGCTTCGTGGTCGAAGCGGCCGAGACGGGCCACCGCCTCCCGGATCCCCTTGCCCGCCAGCGCGCTGCGGGGCACACGGCGCACGGCTTCGGACCCGTGGTGAAGGACCCATCCCTCCAGGGCGGCGGGGTCGCCGGCATAGTCGGGCAGCCGATCGAGGATGCGCCCGAATGTGTCCTCAGCCACCCGCTCGGCGGTGTCATGATCGGCGACGAGCGCGTGGATGTAGAGGTACAGCTCGTCGAAGCTGCCGTCGAAGACCTCGGCCAGGCCCTGGCGATCGAAGACGCGGACGCGGTCTACGAGTCGCGGTGAGGGCGGTTCTTCCGGCAGGCGCTGCTCCATCTTTGCTGCGTGATGACTATAACGTTTGTCGTGACCGCTGATAACTCCTTTTCCGGACAGTCGGCCTGGGTTCAGAACCAGGGCGCAGCCTGCACCACGGCCTCCCTGCTGATCGCCCTGGGAGTGCTGGGAGTGCCCGACCTGCCGCCATTGGGGCCGGCCACGCTGGCCCTGGGGGCCGCTCAAGAGTACGGCGCGCCCGGGCTCCTGGATTACGTCTCCCGGCCCGGGCGGCGGGCTCCGCTCGACCTGCGGGTGGAGCGGATGGCCGCCGAGCGCGGGGTCGCGGTGCGCTCGCGCACCGGCCTGGTGCTGCCCGGCTGGCCGCTGCGCCGACGGCCTCGGGAGGTGCTGGTGGCGCACCTGGTCTGGGGCCGGGAGCGGCCGGGTTTCTACGGGACCTGGGGGTTCAGCCCCCTCCACCGCGGCACCTGGTCGACCGGGGGCCACAGCGTGGTGGTGCTGGACGCCGACGGCGGAGGGTGGCAGGTCCTCGATCCCAACCATCCCGGGGTCCAGGCCTGGCCGCGCCCGGGGGTGGCCGTGACCCGAACCCGGCTCTCGCTGGCGGTCTGACTACTCCCAGACAAACTCCTCCCCGCCTGGCGGGGAGCCGGCCTGCGGAGCAGGCCGGAGGGGGTCGGCGGGGCGCTCGGCCTACCGCGTCTCCCATCCCCTCCGGCCTGCGGCCGGAGGTACTTCCCCGCCAAGCGGGGAAGAGTTTTGCTTGCTGGAGGAGCCTCGGCCTACCTCGTCCCCCATCCCCTCCCCACCAGAATCCTCCCCGCTTGGCGGGGAGGTGGCCTGCGCAGCAGGCCGGGAGGGGGTCGGCGGGGGGCTCGGCCTACCGCGTCCCCCATCCCCTCCCGGCTCCCGCCGGGAGGGACTTCCCCGCCAAGCGGGGAAGAGTTTTGCTTGCTGTGGGGCCTCGGCTTACCTCGTCCCCCCCATCCCCTCCCGGCTCCCGCCGGGAGGGACTTCCCCGCCAAGCGGGGAAGAGTTTTGCTTGCTGTAGGGGGCTCGGCCTACCGCGTCCCCCATCCCCTCCCGGCTATTGCCGGGAGGGACTTCCCCGCCAAGCGGGGAAGAGCCGGTTTAGTTCTTGCTCAGGTCTTCGACCTGGGCCACCATCCCGTCCAGGATCTTCAGGCCCGCGTCCCAGAAGCCTGGATCGGTGATGTCCATGCCCACGCTCCTGACCAGCTCGTCGGGAGCCTGCGAGCCGCCCGCGCCGAGGAAGTCCAGGTAGGTCTCCACGAAATCGGGGCCCACCTCCCGATAGCGCTGGTACAGGGAGAGCGCCAGCAGGTTGCCGAACGCGTACGCGTACACGTAGCCGGGCACCCGGATGAAGTGGCCGACGTAGCTCCACCAAGGAAGGTGGTCCTCGGTCAGCTCCAGGGAGTCGCCGAACATGGCCTGGACCTTCTCCTGCCAGATCCCGCCCAGCTGGTCTGAGGACAGCTCGCCCTGGGTGCGGCGGGCCGCGTGGGCGGCGTCCTCGAAGCGGTTCATGGCCACCTGCCGGAAGATGGTCGCGAAAGCGTCCTCGACCTGGTGGCAGAGCACGGCCAGCCGCACGCGGGCGTCACCCTCCTCGGCCATCAGGCGGTCGAAGGTGAGCTGCTCCCCGAAAACCGACGCGGTTTCGGCCAGGGTCAGCGGCGGGTGGTAGTCGAAGATGTGCTGCCTGGCGGCCAGCCGATCGTGGAGGCCGTGGCCGAGCTCGTGGGCGAGCGTCAGCGCGTCGTTGAACTTGCCCGTGAAGTTCATCATCACGAAGGGGTGGAAGCGCGGGGTGGCGCCCGCGCAGTAGGCGCCGCTCTCCTTGCCGTCCGCCACCGGCGCGTCGATCCAGGGCTGGTCGAAGAAGTCCTGGACCAGCTTGCCGGCGCGCGCCGAGAAGCGGTGGTACGAGCCCAGCGCGAGGTCGCGGGCCTGGTCCCAGGTGAGCTGCCGCTCGACCTCCTCGATGGGCGCGTAGCGGTCCCACTCATACAGCTGGTCGAGCCCCAGCAGCTTCTTTTTGACCGTGTAGTAGCGCTCGACCACGTCGTAGCGCGCGGTCACCGCCTGGACCAGCGCCTCCACGGCTTCGTCGGAGGTCTCGTTGGCCAGGTTGCGCGAGGAGATCCAGGAGTCGTACTTGCGCAGGCGGTCCGCGATGGACTTGCTCTGGAGGACCACGTTGAAGGCGTAGGTCCGGGTGCGCAGGTCGCGGCGCAGCCCCTCGGTGATCGCCAGGGTGGCCTGCTTGCGCTTCTCCCGATCCCCATCGCGGATCAGGGAGAGCGCGCTGGCCAGCGGCAGCTCCTCACCCTCGATGGGCGCCGTGATGGCCGCACAGAGCTCCTCGAAGAGCCGCGTCCAGGAGCCCACGCCGACCGGGCTGATTTCCGTGAGCAGCGTCTCCTCGACCTGGGAGAGCTGGTGCGGCCGCTCCTTCCGCTCCTGCTCCACCGTGTGCTTGTAGACCGCGGCCTGGGGATCGCCATAGAGGCGCTCGGCCTCGGCGTCGGTGAGCGCCGCCAGCTCCAGGGAGAAGAACACCATGTGCCGCCCGCGCTCGGCGCCAGCCTCTCGGATCCGGCCCACCAGCTTGCCGGCCTGGTGGTCCTGGGTCTTGAGCGTGTGCAGGAGGCTGGCGTAGAGACTCGGCCGCGCGATCTGGTCGTAGTGGTCCTCGAGGCTCCTCATCATCTCGACGAACTCGGCCGGCGCCAGCTGCGCGACCCGCCCCTGGTAGGACTGCTCGAACTCGCGCGCGAAATCCAGGGCCTCCGCCAGGACGGCCTCGATGCGCGGGTCGTCGGGGGAGTCGTACAGCTCGGTCAGGTCCCAGCGGACCTGCTCGGCTCCGGTCTGGGTGGTCATGGTTTCGGTCATTGGCGATCAAGACTATCCGCTAGCCCGGCGACCACCTGCGGGCTTGGCCAGTCGCCCCGGTAGGCGCCGCGGTTGACGTGCTGGGTGACCTCGCCCAGGAGGGCGTGGTCGGGCCCGCGGGCGGCCCGATACTCGAGCGGCGTCTCGGGGGGCGCCCGGCGCCGGCCGAGGCGCGCCTGGAGGCGGTCGTACAGCCGCAGCAGCTCGGCCTGGCCGGGCTCGGCGGGCCGCCGCCGGGGGCGCCGGCGGGCCAGCAGCCAGGCCGCGCCCAGGACCAGCACCACCGCCAGCGCGACCAGCCCCGGCAGTACGCCGGCCAGGCCCAGCGACCCGATCACCGAGGCCGGGGCGCCGATGCTCAGGTGCGGAATCAGGTGCGCCAGCCCGCTGGCCGCGAAGCGGTCGGGGAACCGGGTGGCCGCCAGCGCCGAAAATCCGGGCGAGGGATCGACGGGCACCCAGCCCCGGCTCGGGAAGTAGACCTCCACCCAGGCGTGGGCGTCCCGCTCCCGCACCACGGCCTGGTTGAGGACGGGGTCGTAGTCGCCGGTCGAGTAGCCGGTGGCCAGCCGGGCCGGGATCCCCAGGCTCCGCAGCATCAGCGTCTCCGCGGTCGCGAACTGCTCGCAATAGCCGACGCGGGCGTCGAACAGGAACCAGTCGACGGGGTCGCGGCCGGCCGGCACGTGCCCGAGCTGGAGCGAGTACTGGTAGTTCTTCTGGAGGAACCCCGTCAGCGCCATCACCTGCTCGTAGCGGGTGGGTCCGGAGCCCGCCACCGCCTGCCGGGCCAGCTCCCGGGCCGCCGCCGAGAGGCCGGCCGGATCCCGGTTCTCGCTCATGTCGACGCCCTCCGCGGCCATCAGCGAGTGGGGGCTGTAGTCGGGCAGCGAGCTGACGATGGAGTAGGTCTGGCCGGCGCGGATCGGCCCGGGGGCGCGCCAGGTGCCGTAGGAATCGCGGCGCACCTCCGCGGCGGGGTAGTAGATCGCCTCCACCGGCTGGGCGGCATAGATCACGTCGGGCAGCGTGCGCAGCACCCGGAAGACCTGCGCGAAGGTTCCCAGCTGGGGGCCCAGTGGAGGCGGGAGCCGGTGCTGGTCGGCGTAGGGCGGGAAGGTGGTGAAGTCAGAGCGGCTGGCCGTCCACTGGCTGCTGTCCCGGTTCCAGGTGTCGAAGACCTGCCCGCGCCAGTAGGCGGGGGCGCCGGTCCGGACGTACATCACGACCGAGTCGCCGAGCCGGCCCCGGTAGCGCAGGTCGACGCTGCTGTTGGCCCCGTTCGAGTCCCCGAACTGGACCAGCGGCAGCGCCGGGCTCTCGAGCTCCCCCCGGAAGGTCAGGCTGCCGGGAAGCGAGACCACGAGCGGGCTCTCCGGGTGGGCGCTGGGTTGGGGCAGCAGCCAGAAGGCGAAAGCGCCCCCTACCAGCACCGCCAGGCCCGTGACCGCCACCGGCCGGACCGGCACCCGCAGCCGAGCGTCGATGCGCTTCAGGTGAGAGGCCACCCAGAAGCCCGCCAGGCAGGCCGTCCAGCCGGCCACGAAGCCGCCGAACGGGTAGTCCCAGGCGTAGACCGCGGCCAGGTAGAGGATCGCCAGGCTGATCCAGATCGAGGAGTAGAGGTTGCGGCGGGTCTTGAGGTCGAAGCTGGTGACCGCCACCAGGAGGAGGGCGAAATGCGCCTGCGGCAGCTGGCCGCCGAAGATCCCGCCCACCGAGTCGAGCACGAAGTAGGCCAGAGCGGCAAAGACCAGCCCGGCGATCACGGCCTGGCGCCAGAAGCCGCGGGGCCGGCCGCGCCGCCGGTAGGAGACGAGATGGCCGGCCCCGGCCAGCGCCACCGCGGCCGGCGGCACGATGTAATCCTGGCCGTAGAAGCCGATGCTGGCCGCCGCCACCGCGAACGCCGCCCAGGCGAAGACGCGGGCGGCGGCCGACTCCTCGATCGGCGAGGCGGGCAGCCTTACTCGGAAAGCGGCCATTCCAACCCCACCCGCCGGGCTGGGACGCCCGGCTCCTCGAACGCCGCCTCACCCACCACCCACGCCCGAGCGTCCGCGCCCCGCCGCCGCAGCTCGGCGAGGGCGTCGAGAACGGGTACGCCCCCGGTGGCGGTGACCAGGACCGCCTCCCCGCCGGGCGGCGGTGCGGCGTCGGCGGCCGGAAGGTCCGGGTAACGCGCCAGCCACTCCAGCAGGGCCCACAGGGAGCGCCCGTCCGAAGGCGCCGAGGCTTCCAGGCCCGGCGCCCAGAGGGCGACCCGGCCGCCCTCGCGCAGGCAGTCCCAGGCTTCGGAGGCGGCCAGCCGCGCCACCTGGTCGGCGGCCGCCGGCGTCGGCGGCTCCGGGTCCAGGACCAGGGTCAGCGTGCGCAGGCCGGGCGGCTCGAACTCGCGCACCACCAACTCCCCGCGCCGGGCGCTGGTCCGCCAGTGGATCCGGCGCAGGGGGTCGCCACGGACGTACTCGCGAACGCCGAAGATCTCGTTGCCCGAGCCCGCGCGGGGGGCTGCCAGCGAAGCCTCCACCTCTCGCTGGCGGCGGCGCCCGGAGAGGGACGCGAACCGCGGCAGCACGAGGGCCAGCTCGCGCGCGGGCAGCTCTCGGCGGCGGCCGAAGAGCCCGAGCGGGTCGCTCGATTCGAGGCCGAAGCCCTCGGCCCGGACCACGCCGCGCGAGAGACCCGCCAGCGGACGCTCCTCCTCCACCCCCCTCTCGTCGATCCGCCCAGCGCCGGCGGCGGCCGCCAGCCCCGCCACCCGGCCGGACACGCGGGCGGGCCCCCGGGTGCCCCGCCGGGAGCGGACCACGACCGCGAAGCGGCCGGGATCGCCTTCGAACAGAGTGCCGGCGGGGGCCGCGTGCAGCACCGGGTCCGGCAGCCACCAGGCCGGCGAATCCGGTGCCGGCTCACCCGTCCGCAGCTCGGCGGCCGCCTCCAGCGCCCGGCCGTTCCAGGCCGCGTAGACCGCCCCCGCCACGGCCAGCGCCCACAGCCAATACGCGATCAGGAACAGCCACGGCACCTCGGAGGTGCTGCCATAGGCGTAGACGACAAGGCCGAGCAGCACCACCCCGAAGACCCGCGCCCGGGGCTGGGGCATCTACTCGCGCCGCAGCGCGGGGATGGGAGTGGCCGCGACCACCTCGGCCACCAGGTCCTCCGGCCGGCCCCGGCCGCGGAGTGCCAGGCGGTGCGCGAGCACGGGCACGGCCAGCGCCTTGAGGTCGTCCGGGAGCACGAAGTCGCGGCCCTCGAAGAGCGCCCAGGCCTGGGCCGCCCGCTGTAGGTAGAGCCCGGCTCGCATGGAGGCCGGGAGCACGATCTCGGGCCGCGCCCGCACCGCCTCCAGCAGGGCTACCAGGTAGGTCCGGATAGCGGGCGCCACCACCACCGCCAGCGCGAAGGCCTGCAGCTCGAGCACGTCGGCGGTCCCCAGCGCAGCCCGCAGGTCGGTGATGGGGTCGCCGTGCTCGCGCCGGGCCAGGACCTCGGTCGCCTCCTCGGTGGTGGGCGCCCCCATCTCGATGGCGCACAGGAAGCGGTCGAGCTGGGACTCGGGCAGCGGGTAGGTGCCGTGGAACTCGGCCGGGTTCTGGGTGGCGATCACGAAGAACGGCTTCTCCAGCGCGTGGGTGACGCCGTCGACGGTGACCTGGGCCTCGGCCATCGCCTCCAGGAGCGCGGACTGGGTCCGGGGCGTGGCCCGGTTGACCTCGTCCGCCAGCACGATGTTGGCGAACACCGGGCCGCGGACGAACTCGAAGCTGGTTTCGCGCTGGTTGAACACGCTGGCGCCGGTGATGTCGGCTGGCAGCAGGTCGGGCGTGCACTGGATGCGCCGGAACTCGCCGCCGATCGAGGCCGCCAGCGCCCGCGCCAGCATGGTCTTGCCGGTGCCGGGCAAGTCCTGGAGGAGCACGTGCCCGCCACCCACCAGCGCCGTGATGGCAAGCCGGACGCTTTGCCGCTTGCCCACGATCACCTGGTGGACGCTCGCTTCGAGGCGGGCGAGCAGCTCCGCCGCCCGCTCGGGCTGGAGCGCCGGGGAGGCCATCGCCCGCGATTCTAGGTATCGAAATCCATTTAAGGCCTTGCCAAACCGGCGTGACCGTGATAGTTATAGTAATCCTATACGGTTTTATCTCATTTCATGGGAGGTTAATCCCACATGGACATGACACTCGACCACTTACTGGTCATCCTGCTGGTCGGCCTGGTGGCCGGCTTCGCGGCCAGCCACGTGGTGGCCGGCCGGGGCTTCGGACTCATCGGTGACATCGTGGTGGGCATCGTCGGCGCCTTCCTCGGCGCCTGGCTCTTCGGCCTGATCGGCATCGTCGCCGGGTCGCTGCTCGCCCAGATCATCATCGCCTTCCTCGGCGCCTGCATCCTGATCGCGATCGTCCGCCTGGTGGCGGGGGCGGGCTTCGCCCGGCGCCGGGCGTTCTAGCTCCCTCGGAAGGGAGAGAGCTCGAAGGCCCGCCCTCAGGGGCGGGCCTTCTCTGTTTTAGTTGGGCGAGCCCACGACCCGGTTGATGACCTCACCCAAATTCGGCCCTCCCTTGCCGAACGGCACTGTGCGCAGGCGGTGGGCGAAGACCATCTCGGCGACATCGGTGACGTGCCCGAGCTGGACCTGGTCGCCGCGGTCGTAGGCCGCCTTGGCCTGGGCGGCGCGCGCGCAGACCAGGTCGGATCGGTGGCCGTCCACCTCCAGCGCCACCGAGAGCTGGGCGATCAGGCGCAGGATGGCGCGCGGGAGCTCGACCTCGGCAAAGGTGTTGATGGCCTCGGCGATCCGGTTCTTGATCTCCGCCTCGCCGCTCCGGTGCGACTCGTAGAAAGCGGTCGGGTCGTCCTCCCAGTGCGCGCGCTGCTCGACGATGGCGACCCGCTGCTCGAGATCGCGGATGCCCTCCACGTCGACGCAGAGGCCGAAGCGGTCGAGCAGCTGCGGCCGCAGCTCGCCCTCCTCGGGGTTCATGGTGCCGACCAGGATGAAGCGGGCCGGGTGGCTCACCGAGACCCCCTCGCGCTCCACCGTGTTGACGCCCATGGCGGCCGCGTCGAGGAGCACGTCGACGATGTGGTCGTCGAGCAGGTTGACCTCGTCGACGTAGAGGATGTTGCGGTTGGCCTCGGCCAGCACGCCCGGCTCGAAGCGTCGCGCCCCCTCCTTGAGCGCCGCTTCCAGGTCGATCGTCCCGACCACCCGGTCCTCGGAGGCGTTGATGGGCAGCTCGACGACGCGCATCCGCCGCGTCGACGCGGGCAGCGGGTCCTCGCCCGCCTCCAGCCGCTCGCGGCAATCGCTGCAGAGCGTGTCGCGGTCGCCGGGGTGGCAGCCGAAGTGACAGCCCGCCACCACCTCCTGCTCGGGGAGCAGACGCGCCAGGGCACGCACGGCGGTGGACTTGGCGGTGCCCTTCTCGCCCCGGATCAGCACGCCGCCGATGGCGGGGTGGATGGCGTTGAGCACCAGGGCCAGCTTCATCCGGTCCTGGCCGACGATCGCGGTGAACGGGAAGGAGTAGCGGTCGACGGCCATCGGGACCTGAGATTCTACCGACGCAACTCTCTTTCCACGGCCGACGCGATCTCGTCCCGCGAGAGGTCGTACAGGCCGTAGTAGCGGGCGCCCATCCGCTCGGCCAGGTCGGCGCAGGCGTTGATGGCGTAGGTCTGGTACATGGGTGCCACCCGCGCCAGGTGCTGCACCGAGGGCAGGTGTGAGAAGTCGCGGGCGGAGTCGATCACCAGCGCATCGATCTTCTCGGAGAGGATCAGCTGCGCGACCTTCTGAGCCTCCACCAGCGGCTCCTCCTTGAACATCGAGATGTTGCCGCGACCGTCCGAGATGAGGACCAGCAGCGGACGCACGGTGGGGTCGCGCAGGAGCTCGGTCTTGATGACCTTGAACCCGGCCATCAGGCCGTGCGTCAAAGGCGTGGTCCCCCCCACCGACAGCCGCTCCAGGCGCCGCTGCGCCAATGACACCGACGAGGTCGGCCGCAGCACGACCTCGGCCGAGCGATTCTTGAAGATCACCACCGCGACCCGATCGCGGCGCACGTAGGCGTCCTGGAGGAGCGAGAGGATGGCGCCCTTGGTGGCCGCCATCCTCTGCTCGGCGTCCATCGACGCCGAGGCATCGACCACGAAGACGATCAGGTTGCCGACCTTGCGCTCGCGCACCTTCTGGTGCAGGTCCTGGCGCTCCAGCCGCAGGCGGTCGCCGGTCTCGCGGCCGCGCTTGACCTGGTGGGGCGCCGCCGCCCGCACCGTGGCGTCGAGGGCGAGGTCGGTCACCTTCTCCTGCGGCGTGGCCCGCACGTAGCGGCCCCGGCGGTCCGACGACTGGCTGGAGGCGCGCTTGCCGCCCTGCTTGCGCTGCCGGCGCTGGCGTGGCAGCTCGATGCGGCGCACGTTGAACAGCTCCTCGGCCTCGATGCCCGCCTCGGTTCCCCCCGCCGCACCGCTGGTCTGGCCCTGGTCGCTGCCCGCCGCCTGCTGCCCGGCCTCGCCCTCGCTGGCCTGCGGTTCGGCCTCGGCCTCCTGGTCGCCCTCGCCGCCGGTTGGCTGGTTGGGAGTGCCGTCCGGCGACTGCTCCCGGCCCGCCTCCTGGTTCTCGGCGCTCTCGGGCTGCTGCTCCTCGGAGCGATCGCGCTGGATGGGCGCGCGCGCCCGGTGCGCGAGCGCCAGCTCGGCCGCGTCGTAGACGTCATCGCGGCTGGGCGCGTGGTGGCCGCGCAGTGCCGCCATGGCCCGGGCAGCCCGCCCGGTGACCACGTCGCCCCGGTGCCCTTGGACCCGGGCCTCGACACAGATGGCTGAGATGAGGCGGGCCTGCGCCTGGTGGAGGGTGACCGCCGGCAGGTGCGCGATCGCCGCCCTCACCTGCTCGGCCAGCTCGGCGTCGGCCGCCATCCAGCGCGCCATGAAGGCTTCATCGCCGTTGCGGAAGGCGCGGTCGCGCTCGGTGATCTCGACCCGCTCGTCCGGGTCGCGGATGCCCTCCACGTCGACGCAGAGCCCGAAGCGATCGAGCAGCTGCGGCCGCAGCTCGCCCTCCTCGGGGTTCATGGTGCCGACCAGGATGAAGCGCGCCGGGTGCACGATCGAGACGCCCTCCCGCTCGACCACGTTGACGCCCATCGCGGCCGCGTCCAGGAGCACGTCGACGATGTGGTCGTCGAGCAGGTTGACCTCGTCGACGTAGAGGATGTTGCGGTTGGCCTCCGCCAGCACCCCGGGCTCGTAGCGGCGGACCCCGTGCTGGAGCGCCGACTCGATGTCGATAGTGCCCACCACCCGGTCCTCGGAGGCGTTGATGGGGAGGTCGACGACCCGCATCTGCCGCTCCGCGGCCGGCAGGGGGCCGCGGTGCGCGCGCCCGATGCAGTCGGCGCAGAGCGAGGCGCGGTCGTCCGGGTCGCACCCATAGTGGCAGCCCTCGACCACCCGCTGGGCGGGGAGGAGCCGGGCCAGCGCGCGTACGGCGGTCGACTTGCCGGTCCCCCGCTCCCCACGGATCAGCACGCCCCCGATGGCAGGATGGACCGCGTTCAAGATCAGCGCCCGCTTCATGCGCTCCTGGCCCACGATCGCCGTGAATGGAAAGGTGTGCCGGGCCTGGATGGCCATGGTCCAAGGATAGGAGGCCTCGCTGGGTACTCTGGGGGAGCTGGGCGTACCTCTTGCGTTGACCTACGACGATCAACCCGTCTACCGACCCGGTTCCGTGGAGGACTTCGACCGCCTCTACCAGGCCGCCTATCCGAAGCTCCTGCGCACGGTCTACGCGGTGCTCGGCGACCACGCGGCCGCCGAGGACTGCGTGCAGGACGCTTTTGTGCGCGCCTTCAAGGCCTGGCCGCGGTTCCGGCCCGAGAGACCGCCCGAGGCCTGGCTGCACCAGATCGCCATCAACGGCGCCATCTCCTACCGCCGCCACGTGCGGCTGCGCCAGGTCGGCGAGCTCGTCCGGCGGCTGGGCCGGCCGGGCCTCGAGCCCGATCCCTCGCAGGCGCTGATCAGCGGCGAGGTGGTGGCGGCGCTGGGCCGGCTCCCGGTCAGGGAGGCGGCCGCGTTCGTGCTCCGCTACTACCACGGATACAACAACCGCGAGATCGCGCAGGCCACCGGCGTCTCCGAGCGGACGGTGGGCGCGCGCCTCGCCCAGGCCCGGCAGCGGCTGGTGCGGGATCTGGGCCCCGCCTATGGCCGGCTTCCGACTTCGCCGCTGCCGGGCGTTGCTCTTGGCGATGGTGGAGATGCCTGACCGGATCGCCGCCGGCCTGACCGCTGAGCTGGACGCCGTCCTGCTGGTGCGGCCCCGGGCGGCGCAAGCGCGCTACCACCTGCCGCCCAGGGCCGCTGGAATCGGGGGCCTGGCCATGGCCGGTGCGACTGCCGCCGTGCTGGTCATCGCCGTCAGCGGCTTCGCCACGGTCGCCACCGGAAGTGCCAACCCGCAGGTCTGGACGGGCCAGCTGGCTGCCGGCATGCAGCGACTGCAGGCCCCGGTGCCGGCCCGGTCGAGCCCGCCGGGCCGGGAGCAGCCCGCAATTCCCGGGGCCGCGGCGACCGCGGCGAATGGAGGCGAAGGCGGCAAGCCCGAGATCAGGCGGCCCGCTCCCGGGCCCGGCGGCCAGCCCTCGGCTGACCCGGCGGACAGCCCGCGGCCCCGCCCCGATCCCTCCGCGGGCCACAACGAGCATCGTTCCAGCCTCTCGCCGTCGCCGAGGCCGTCCGGGCAGACAGAGCTTCCGACCTCTTCGCGCTGAGCGTCCGCTCGCGGGTCCTACTTCGTGCTTCGGTGCTTCTACACTGATCCGCCGTGGCCCCCGCCCCCCTCCAGGTCGCGGTCACCGGCGCCGCCGGCCAGATCGGCTACCAGCTGCTCTTCAGGCTCGCCTCCGGCCAGGCGCTGGGCCTCGAGCAGCCGCTGAGCCTCCGGCTGCTGGAGGTCGAGGCCGCCTTGAAGGCCCTCGACGGAGTCGTCATGGAGCTCCAGGACTGCGCCTTCCCGCTCCTGCGCGACGTGGTCACCAGCAGCGACCCGCGGCAGGCCTTCGACGGCGCCGACTGGGCCCTGATGGTGGGCGCCATGCCGCGCAAGGAGGGCATGGAGCGGCGCGACCTGCTCAGCGCCAATGCCGGCATCTTCTCCGAGCAGGGGAAGGCGATCAACGCGGTCGCCGCCAGCGACGTTCGCATCCTGGTCGTCGGCAACCCCTGCAACACCAACTGCCTGATCGCTCGAGGCAACGCCCCCGACATCCCGGCCGAGCGCTGGTTCGCGATGACCCGGCTCGATGAGAACCGCGGCAAGAGCCTGCTGGCGTCGCGCGCCAGGGTGGGAGTCGGCGAGGTCACCAACCTGGCGGTCTGGGGGAACCACTCGGCCACCCAGTTCCCGGACGCCCGCAACGCCCGGATCGGCGGCCGGCCGGTGCCGGAGGTCATCGACGACGAGGCCTGGCTGCTCGGCGAGTTCGTGACCACCGTCCAGCAGCGGGGCGCCGCCGTGATCAAGGCCCGCGGGATGTCCTCGGCTGCGTCGGCGGCCAATGCGGCCATCGACTCCGTGAACAGCATCCGGTCGGCCACGCCCGCAGGCGACTGGACCTCGCTGGCGGTGGTGAGCCGCGGCGAGTACGGCATCCCGGAGGGGCTGCAGTTCGGCTTCCCGGTGCACACCGACGGCTCACAGTGGAAGGTGGTGAGCGGCATCGAGCAGGACGAGAAGGCTCGCCAGCAGGTCAAGGTCACGACCGACGAGCTGGAGGGCGAGCGGGCCGAGGTCAAGCACCTGATCCCGGTCTGAGGGTGAACAGCGCTCGAGATTAGGCGAGGCCCGGGCGGCTTTCCCCGGTAATTAAGTGACCGGCGTGGCCGGCTGAGAGAGCCCCTGTTAAGACCGTACATCTGTTCGCCGATTCAGGTATAATGGGTTCATGTTTGATGGGGGTGGGGGGAGCTCTTCGGGCGCTTCGGCGGTGGTTCTCCGCAACGCCATGTTGGAGGCGTTGGAGGCTGTCGACGTCGAGTCCTTAACCCCCGACCGCCTCGGCGCCGAGCTCAAGTTCATACGCTCGACGGTCGACCTGCTGGAGTTGCAGGCCGCCCGCCGCGTGGCCGCCTTCGATCGCCGGAAGGCCTTCTACGAGCTCGGCGAGCACTCCACTGTGGACTGGATGCGAATCAACACCCACCTCTCCGGCGCCAGCGCCGACAGCCAGGTCACGCTGGCCCGCCAGCTCGAGACCCTGGAGCCCACCTTGGAGGCGGTCGAACAGGGTGCGATCTCCTTCGAGCACGCCCTGCTCATCGCCCGCCAGCTGAAGGATCTGCCCCAGTCCACCGCCTTGCCGGCTCAGGCCGAACTGCTGGAGGCCGCTGCGGACAGCGACCCCAGGGAGCTTCGCAAGGTCGGTGAGGAGATCAGACATCGTGAGGACCCCGAGGGATCCGCACGCCAGGCCTATCGCCAACACGAGAAGCGCCGCCTGCGGCTGTTCGATCACCCCGATGGCATGATCGGCATCGACGGCGCACTGCCGGCGCCGGAAGGCATGAAACTGCGCACCTGCCTGGAGTCCTTGATCGGGATCCCGGCTCGGGGCGACGAACGCAGCCAGGAGCAGCGCCAGGCGGACGCCCTGAGCGAGATCTGCGCGCAGGCCATCGGTTCGGGAAGACTGCCCCGCCAGTGCGGGCGCCGACCCCAGCTGACGGTCGTCGTGCGCACCCAGGCCGGCGCTGAGGTTGCGGCTGAGCTGGAGGGGGTGGGTCCCATCAGCCTAGGCACGCTGGCCCGCTTGCGCGGGCAGGACCATGTGGAGCGGAAGCAGAAGGTAGATGCCCAGGGGGTGACCCTGAACTTCGGGCGCGCTCGCCGCTGCTATAGCGAGAACCAGCGTCAGGAGATCGCGACCCGCTATTCACGCTGTGTGGTGGGAGGCTGCACGGTGCCCATCCGCGACTGCGAGATCCATCACCAGGACGTCTGGCTAGGCGACGGGGAGACCGACGTCAAAAGGGGAGTCCCACTCTGCCGGCGCAAACATCATCCGCAGGTCACGGAGGGTGGCTTCACACTCGAACGGAGCCCGGGCGGTGGCTTCCATCTGATGGCGCCGCCTGGCGCCGAGCTACGCCCAGATCGCTGGCGCCGGCGCCTCACTCGCAGCGGTCCCTGACGGCCTTGTTGCTCGACCGTTAGTTCAACCTAAAGCTGGGCTTAACCCGGGAGCCGCACCGCCAGCACCGCGTACAATCCGGCCTCGGGCGCTCGCCGTGGACCCGGCCAGCGGGTCACCCGAAGCCCTCCCCCTCGGACTCGAAGAAGCGGTCGCCGGCCAGGCGGCGGGCGAAGGTCAGGAACCCGGTGTGGGCCACCATCCGGTGCGCCGGACGCAGCGAGCGCCCCCGGATCGTCCAGCCGCGCTGCAGCAGCTCGAAGGTCTCCACCAGGCCGAACCCCCCCGCTTCGCGCAGAGCTTCGCCCAGCCTCTGGACCTGGCTGACGTTGGGGCAGTGGGCGAACAGGATCCCGCCGGGGATCAGCGCCTCCCGGACCCAGGGCACCGCGTTCCAGGGCTCGGGCAGGTCGAGCAGGACGCGGTCGAGGTCGCGGTCGCCGGGATCCTGGTAGCCGTCCCCGAGCCGGAGGTCGAGGTTGGCGGGCGGTCCCCCGAAGGCTTCCGCCACCGCCCTGCGCGCTGCCTCCAGGAACTCTTCGCGGAGCTCGATCGAGACGACGGAGCCTTCGCGCCCCACCGCCCGCAGGGCCGCGATCGTGAGGGCGCCGGTCCCGGTCCCGGTCTCCAGCACGCGGGCGCCGGGAAAGAGGTCCGCGAAGACCAGGATGGCGCCCAGGTCCTTGGGGTAGATGGGCTGCGCCTGCCGCCGGCGCTCGGTGATGGACTCGGCGAAGCTGGGGCGCAGGGCGAGCAGCACCACGCCGCGGGCGGTGGTCACGCGACTGCCATCGGGCTGGCCGATCAGGTCGTCGTGGCTGAAGGCACCGGTGTGCAGCGAGGTCTTGTCACCGGCTTTGAGAACGACCCGGTAGCGGCGCCCGCTGCGGTCGTGGAGCAGCACCTGCTCGCCGTCGGACAGCGGCCGGCGGCGGCGGCCGGACGCTTCGGACACGTCGGCAGTCTACGATCGGCGCTTATGCAAAAGGCGGTGGCGGTCTGGCAGGGCAAGACCCGCGACAACGGAGCGCCCATAACCACCTTCGAGATCCAGGCCGGCTCCGGGCACATGGCCCTGGTCGACGAGCCGCCGGCCTTCGGCGACGACCTCGGCATGCGGCCGACGGAGATGCTGCTGGGCGCGCTCGGCTCCTGCACGGGGATCAACGCGGTGCTCCTCCTGCGCAAGTACAAGCAGCCCTTGCGCGGCCTCCAGGTGGAGGTGGAGGGGGACCAGCAGCCGGACTGGCCGCACGCCTTCACCCAGATCCGGATCACGTTCGCGATCGAGTGGGAGGGCAAGTTCGACGGCAAGCTGGTGGACGATGCGCTCGATCAGGCCTGCAACAAGTACTGCCCGGTCGACGCGACCCTGACCCACGGGACCAAGATCGCGGTCAAGCGCAGAGACTCTCCTCCCCGCTGATATAGATCAGCGGGGACCTGGTCAGCCCTGCTCTAGTTGATGAACCAGCGCTCGCCGCGGTCGGTCCGTGTGTCGCCGACGCCGGGCCGCGAGTCCGCGCCCCAGCGCTGGACGGCCGCACCCAGCACCGCCAGCCCGATTACGAAGATGATGGCTTCCATGACCGAAGAATATGCCGTCCCAGTGGTAAATGCCATGCGATTGGCACGGTAGTTGCGCACGACAGCCTTAGGTTCGATGTAATATCTCCCTCATGGCCTTTGTTTCTACGCCCAATCTCGACAGCACCGACTGGGGGCTGCTGGAAGCCCTCCAGGAGGACGCCCGCCTCACCTTCGCGGAGCTCGGCCGCCGGGTCAGCCTGAGCCCGCCCGCGGTCGCCGAACGGGTCCGCCGGCTGGAGGACGCGGGGGTCGTCCGCGGCTACCATGCCGAGCTCAACCTGGCCGCCCTCGGCCTCGCGATGCAGGCGATGATCCGAATCACCACCAGCAACTCCGGAGAGTGCACCTCCTACGGCAGGCGCCTCGAAGACATCCCCGAGGTGCTGGAGGCCCAGCGGGTCACCGGCACCGACAGCTACATCCTGCGGGTCGCGGTCCGCTCCATGGAGCACCTCGAGGGACTGCTCAACCGCCTGGCCCCCCTGTCCGGCGACACCATCACGGCGATGGTGCTCTCGACGCCGGTGCCCAACAAGGTGGTCACCCGCGAACTCGTGGAGGGGCAAGTGCAGCTCTCCAACGTCAGCTAACAGCCCCCCCTAGAATGGGGACCGTCCCCCTGCCAGTCGTGCTCCTACGGAGAGAAAAGCCTCCGCCTTGCTGAGCGACTACGGCCCCCTGGCCATCTACGCGGTGATCGTCCTGGCTGTGGTCGGCCTCCTGCTCACCCTCTCCTTCGTGCTGGCGCCGTCCAAGCCCTACCGGTCCAAGCTGCTGCCCTACGAGTCGGGCATGGTCCCCAAGGATCCCGCCCGCAAGCGCCTCTCGGTGCGCTTCTACCTGACCGCGATGCTGTTCATCATCTTCGACGTGGAGGCCGTCTTCTTCTATCCCTGGGCGGTTCTCCTGCACCAGCTGCGCTGGTACGGAGTGGTCGAGATGTTCGTCTTCATGCTCATCCTCCTGGTGGCGCTCGCCCACATCTGGCGCAAGGGAGGGCTGGATTGGGAGTAGAGACGCTGGTCGACGTCCTGGGCGAGAACGTGCTCACCACCACCATCGGCAAGATCGTGGGCTGGGGGCGCGCCAACTCGGTCTGGCCGGCGCAGTTCGGCCTCGCCTGCTGCGCGATCGAGATGATGCATACCGCCGGCCCCCAGTTCGACCTCGGCCGGTTCGGCAGCGAGGCCATGCGGGCCTCCCCGCGGCAGTCCGACCTCATGATCGTGGCCGGCCGCGTCTCCCAGAAGATGGCGCCCGTCCTGCGCCAGATCTACGACCAGATGCCGGAGCCGAAGTGGGTGATCTCGATGGGCGCCTGCGCCTCCACCGGCGGCGTCTTCAACAACTACGCGATCCTGCAGGGCGTCGACAAGATCGTCCCCGTCGACGTCTACGTGCCCGGCTGCCCCCCGCGACCCGAAGACCTGCTCAACGCCCTGATGATCCTGCAGGAGAAGATCAAGGCGCAGGGGATCCAGCCGCGGGTGTGAGCAAGGCCAGGACCCGTCCCCACGCCTCGCACGAGCACGTCCTCGACGAGGGCGTGAGCGCCGGCGACCGCTGGATCACCGTCAAGCGCGAAGGGATCGCGGAGACGCTGCGCGCGCTCCAGGCCGAGGGCTACCAGAGCTTCCTCTTCATGAGCGCTGTCGACCACCTGGCAACGCCGGTGCGGCCCGAGCCGCCGGAACGATTCGAGCTGATCTACCAGCTGCGCAACCTGGAAGCTCGCGAGGAGCTGCGGGTGCGCGTCTGGGTGCCCGAGGACGACCCGGTGGCGCCCACCGCCAGCGAGGTCTACGCGCCCGCCGGCTGGGACGAGCGCGAGACCTGGGACCTGTTCGGGATTCGCTTCGACGGCCACAAGGACCTGGTGCGCATCCTGATGCCGGACGACTGGGAGGGCCACCCGCTGCGCCGCGACTTCCCGGTGGGCGGCGAGGTGGTCGATTTCTCCGAGGACCACGAGGTCTGGCAGACCGCCCCGGAGAAGGCGTGAAATCCCCAAGAAATCTGGCGACTTTCCGGGGACCTCTGCTATGAGCACGGAGACCGAGACCGGCGTGCAGGGCATGACGATCACGCGCGAGGCGCCGCCCACCGACCACTTCGGGGGCGAGCTGCTGACCGTCAACTTCGGGCCTCAGCACCCCTCCACGCACGGGGTCCTGCGGCTGATCGTGACGCTCGACGGCGAGCTCATCCGCGGCATCCGGCCGGTGATCGGCTACCTCCACACAGGGATCGAGAAGCAGATGGAAGCGCTGCGCTGGCAGCAGGCCGTGGTGGTAACCGACCGCCACGACTACCTCTCGCCGCTGCACAACAACCTCGCCTACGCGCTCGCGGTCGAGAGGCTGCTGGGCGTCGAGGCGCCGCCTCGCGCGCAGGCCCTGCGCGTGATCATGTGCGAGCTCAACCGCATCTCCTCGCACTGCCTCTGGCTGGGGACCAGCTCGCTGGAGCTGGGCGCCATGTCGATGTTCATGTACTGCCTGCGCGAGCGCGACACCGTGCTGGCGATGAACGAGGAGATCTCCGGCTACCGGATGCACACGTCGTATATCCGGCCGGGTGGCGTGATGGCCGACGCCACCGAGCGCTTCTGGGAAATGCTGGCCGACTTCGTCGAGAAGATGCCCGGCCACGTGGACGAGTACGAGAACCTGCTCACCAACAACCCGATCTGGAGGCGGCGCACGGTCGGCATCGGCTACCTCTCGGTCGAGGACGCCATTCGCCTGGGCGCCACCGGCCCCATGATCCGTGGCTCCGGCAAGCCCTGGGACCTGCGCAAGACGATGCCCTACAGCGGCTACGAGAAGTACGACTTCGAGGTCGCGGTGGAGTCGGCGGGCGACTGCTACGCGCGCTACCTGTGCCGGATCAAGGAGTTCCGGGAGTCCGTCCGGATCCTCAAGCAGGCGATGGCGAGCATCCCGGACGGTCCCTTCAACGTGGACGACCGCAAGCTGCTGCCTCCGCCGCGCGAGGAGCTCGAGACCTCCATGGAGGCGGTGATCCACCACTTCAAGCTCTTTACCGAGGGCTACTCGGTGCCGCCCGGCGACGTCTACGCGGCGGTCGAGTCGCCGCGCGGCGAGCACGGCTGCTACGTGGTGTCGGACGGCACCCACAAGCCCCGGCGCGTGAAGTTCCGGGCCGCGTCGTTCGTCAACCTGCAGGCGCTCGAATTCATGGCGCTGGGCTCGATGATCGCCGACATGATCGCCATCATCGGCACCGCCGACACGGTGCTGGGAGACGTCGACCGATAACCCTCTCAGAGCACGCACTCGCAGAGATCAAGGAGCTGCCCGCGCGCTTTCCCGAGCCGCGCTCGGCGGTGATGCCGGCGCTCGACATCGCGCAGGAGGAGGTCGGCTACCTGACGCCTGAGGCGATGACCGAGGTCGCGCACGCGCTCAACCTCGACCCCGGCTACGTCGAAGGCGTCGCCACCTTCTACTCGCTCTTCCACCTGGAACCGGTGGGCAAGCACCGTCTGTACATGTGCACCAACCTCGCCTGCATGCTGCGCGGCGCCTACGACATGCTCGCCCACGCCAACCAGGCGATCGGCGTCTCGGAGTCCGGCGAGGTCTCGGCGGACGGTCTCTTCAGCACCGAGGAGGTCGAGTGCCTGGGGGCCTGCGAGTACGCGCCCATGATGCGGCTCGACCACGCCTTCCACTACGACCTCACAGCGGAGAAGATCGACGCCCTGATCGGGGAGCGGCGTGGGTAAGCACAAGGCGCAGCCGCCGGCCGGCCCTCTGCGCGGCAGCCACGGCAAGGCCAGGCATCACCTGCTGACCGAGCACTTCGGGACCCGCGACCTCGCCACGCTCAAGGGCTACCAGAGGTTCGGCGGCTACGAGACGCTGGAGAAGGCTCTGGGCATGGAGCCGAAGGCGCTGGTCGACGAGGTCAAGTCCTCCGGCCTGCGCGGCCGCGGCGGCGCGGGCTTCGCGACCGGCGTCAAGTGGGGCTTCATGCCGCCGCCCGATGGCGGGCCGCGCTATGTGGTCGTCAACGCCGACGAGTCGGAGCCGGGCACCAGCAAGGACCGCTACATAATCGAGAACTCGCCGCACATGGTCCTGGAGGGGATCCTGATCGCCGCCTTCGCGGTGCAGTCGCACCAGGCCTGGATCTACATCCGGGGCGAGTACGACCGGCCCTACCAGATGCTCAGCGACGCCATCGCCGAGCTGCGCGACGCCAAGATCCTGGGTCCGCGGCCGTTCGGCGAGGACTACGCCCTCGACATCCAGATGTACCGTGGGCACGGCGCCTACATCTGCGGCGAGGAGACCGCGCTCCTGGAATCGCTGGAGGGGAAGCGGGCGCAGCCGCGCTCGCGTCCGCCCTACCCGGCCGTCAAAGGCGCCTGGGCCCGCCCCACACTGCTGAACAACATAGAGACGCTGGCCACGGTGCCCTGGATCATCCGGCACGGCGCCGCCGAGTACGTGAAGTTCGGCACCGAGAAGAACCGCGGCACCCGCCTGCTCTCGGTCAGCGGCCACATCCGCACCCCGGGGGTGTACGAGATCGAGATCGGCGTGCCTTTCACGCACGTGATCATGGAGCTCGCCGGAGGGCCCTTCGAGGGCCGCCAGATCAAGGCCTTCTGGCCGGGCGGCTCCTCGGCCAAGGTCCTCCCCGCTTCCCGGATGGACGTGACCACCGACGCCGAGGCGCTGGCCGCGGCGGATTCCATGGCCGGCTCCGGCGGCTGCATGGTCGCCGACGACACCACCTGCATGGTCGAGACGACCTACCGGCTGCTCAAGTTCTACGCGTATGAGTCGTGCGGCAAGTGCACGCCCTGCCGCGTGGGCGGCAATTGGGCCGTGCGCACGGTGGCCAAGATCCTGGCCGGCGAGGGCTCGCGCATGGACCTCCAGATGCTCGACCGCATCCAGGCCGGGCTCCAGGACGGCCGCTGCCTGTGCGGCCTGGGCGACTCGGCGGGCTGGGTCGTGCAGTCGGCGATGAACCACTTCCCGGAGGAGTTCGAGGAGCACGCGGTGCGCCATACCTGCTCCGTGAAGCGCGTGCGAGCGGCGGCCAGTGCCTGACGAGAAGCAGCCGACACCGCCTTCAAACGACATCACGCTAACCATCGACGGCAGGTCGGTGACCGTGCCCAGGGGCACGCTGGTGGTGGAGGCGGCCAAGCGGCTGTCCCTCGAGATACCGGTCTTCTGCTACCACCACAAGCTCAATCCGGTGGGCGCCTGCCGCCTCTGCCTGGTCGACATCAGTCCCGGGCCGCCCAAGCCGCAGACCGCCTGCACGACGCCTGTCGCGGAGGGCATGGTGGTGCGCACCAACACCGCCAGCGCGGTCGCCGCCCGCGCCGACATCCTGGAGTACGAGCTCGTCAACCACCCGCTCGACTGCCCGGTCTGCGACAAGGGCGGCGAATGCCCGCTCCAGGACTACACCTTCCGCCACGGCTACCCGACCAGCCGCATCGACGCCCCGCGCCTGCACTTCGAGAAGCCGATCCGGCTCTCGGACAAGATCGCGCTCGACCGCGAGCGCTGCGTGCTCTGCTACCGCTGCACCCGCTACTACGACGAGATCGCGTGGGAGCAGGAGCTGACCACCGACCAGCGTGGCGTGCACAGCTACATCACGAGCCAGTTCGACCAGCCGCTGCAGTCGATCTTCAGCGGCAACATCATCGACCTCTGCCCGGTCGGCGCGCTCACCTCGCGCGTCTGGCGCTTCGAGTCGCGGCCCTGGGACATGGATCACACCGCGTCGGTGTGCTCCAAGTGCGCGGTCGGCTGCAACGTCACCATGTGGCAGCGCCGCAACCAGCTGGTGCGCATCACCTCGCACGAGAACGACGCCATCGACGACGGCTGGATCTGCGACCGCGGCCGCTTCGACTACACCGAGGTCAACTCGGGCGAGCGCGTGCGCGCGCCGCGGGTGGGCGGGCAGCATGCCACCTGGACCGACGCCCTGCAGGCGCTGCTCGACGGCGTGCGCGGCAAGGAGCTCGGCATCTCGATCCCTCAGGACGTCACCAACGAGGAGGCGTTCCTGCTCAAGCGCTTGGTCGACGGCCCCTGGAAGGGCGCCCGGGTCGTGATGCAACGGCGCACCCGCATCCCGGCCATCGAGCGCGACACCCTGCCGATCCGCGACCTCGAGCAGGCGAAATGCATCGTCATCATCGCCTCCAACACCGCCGACGAGGTGCCGGTCGTCAACCTGCGCATCAAGAAGGCCGTCAGCCGCCACGGCGCCCGGCTGGTGCTCGTGCATCCGGACGACCTCGACCTCGACCGCTGGCCGCACGGCGTGCACCACGTGCGCCCCGCCGCCGGCGGCTACGCGGAGGCCGTCCGCGAGCTGCGCGGCCACGAATACCTGCAGAACGGGCCCGTGGCGGTGCTCTACGGGGACGCGCGCGGGGCCGAGGACGGGGCCGCGATCGCGGCCGCGGCCGCCGAGCTGGCCGAGGCCGTGGGCGGAAACCTGATGCCGCTCTACCGCGCCACCAACGAGCGCGGCGCGCTTGCGCTCGGGCTCCTCTCCGACGCCACCGACCTCGAGGGCTGCGACGCCGTGCTGATCTGGGGTCCGGGCAGGCCGCCGGCTTCGGCCAGGTTCACCGCGGTCTGGGACTTCCTGGTCCGGCCGGAGCACGGCGATCCCGACGTGGTCCTGCCCGGGACCTCCTTCGCCGAGGCGCAGGGCAGCTACACCAACCTGGAGGGCCGGGTGCAGTTCGTGCGCCCCCCGCTTCACGCTGGGCCGCCGCTCCGCGCGAGCTGGGAGGTGCTGGTCGACATCGGCCAGCAGCTGAACGGCAGCCTCGACTTCATCGGCATCGTCGGGGTTCAGAAGGCGGCTTCGGCCGCGTCGCCCGCGCTGGCCGCCCTGGCCGACCCGCCGGCGCCCATGCTCGCTCCCACGCCCGTCCTCTACGGGCCGGCGCGGCCGTGATCCGCCTCACCACCCCCGACCCGTTCGGGATCTACGGCAACCCGGTCGGCCACTGGGTGATCGTGGTCGTGGCCATGCTCCTGCTGGCGTTCGTGCTGGTCACCGCCACCGCCTATGTCGTCTTCTTCGAGCGGGTGGCCCTGGGCTGGATGCAGCGCCGGCCGGGCCCCAACCGGGTGGGACCCTTCGGACTGCTGCAGCTGGCCGCGGACGGCGTCAAGGGGCTGACCAAGGAGGGCTTCTCACCGGTCGGGGTGGACCCCGTGCTGTTCGTGATCGCGCCCGGCATCGCGGTGGGCGCGGTGCTGCTGGGCTGGGCCGTGATCCCGGTCGGGATCTGGGGCAGCATCACCTACTGGATCGCCGACCTCAACATCGGGATCCTGCTGGTCCTGGCGGTCAGCTCGATGAACGTGTACGCGATCATGCTCGGCGGCTGGGCCTCCAACAACAAGTACTCGCTGCTGGGTGGCATGCGCGCCGCCGCGCAGCTGATCAGCTACGAGATGGCCATGGGCCTGTCGCTGGTGCCGATCTTCATGATCACCGGCTCGCTGCGGATCCAGGACATCGTGGGCTTCACGGTGCACTGGGGCGGCGCGTCATTTCCGCTGCCGCTGATCGTACTGGCGCCGGTGTCGTTTCTCATGTACCTGGTGGCCGCCGTGGCCGAGACCAACCGGGCGCCGTTCGACCTGCCGGAGGCGGAGCAGGAGCTGATCGGCGGCTTCCTCACCGAGTACTCCGGCTTCCGATTCTTCATGTTCTACCTCGCCGAGTACCTCGGGGTGCTGACCCAGGCGACGCTGATCGCCCTGCTCTTCTTCGGCGGCTGGAACCTGCCGCTGATCCCGGGCCTGATCGCGCTCCTGCTCAAGGTGGTGCTGCTGGTCTTCCTCTTCATCTGGCTGCGCGGGACGCTGCCGCGGCTGCGCTACGACATGCTGATGCGCCTGGGTTGGAAGGTGCTGCTGCCGCTGGGGATCGCCAATGTGATCGTGACCTCGGTGCTGGTGGTGCTGCTCACATGACCGACCAGCGGCCGAAGACCAAGCGCCCCAACCTGCTCGCGGAGGTGTTCGCGATCCTGGTCGGCATGCGGACCACGCTGGGCGAGACCTTCAAGCCCCACCTCACCATCGAGTACCCCGAGCAGAAGTCGGTGCGCTCCGAGCGCTACCGCGGCCGGCACTATTTGCGGCGGTACGAGAACGGCCTCGAGCGCTGCATCGGGTGCGAGCTCTGCGCGGCCGCGTGCCCGGTCGGCTGCATCCTGGTGATCGCCGCCGAGAACACCGCCGAGAACCGGGTCAGCCCCGGCGAGCGGTACGCGAAGGTCTACGAGATCAACATGCTGCGCTGCATCTTCTGCGGCTACTGCGAGGAGGCGTGCCCGGTGCAGGCGATCGTGCTCGGCCCCGAATACGAGCTCTCCGACGTCGGCCGCGAGCAGTTCATCTACACCAAGGAGATGCTGCTCGAGCCGTCGCCCCAGCAGGTGCCGCTTTACGCCGGCAAGAAGAAGCGCTAGCCATGGGCCCGGCCACCCTCGTCTTCTGGATCGCGTCGGTCGTCGCCCTCGCGGGCGGCCTGGGGGTGGTGCTCTTCAAGGAGCCGATCCGCAACGTGCTCTCGCTGGTGGTGGTGATGCTCTCGCTGGCTGTGCTCTTCCTGCTGCTCTCCGCGCAGTTCGTGTTCGTGGTGCAGGTGATCGTCTACGCGGGCGCCGTGATGGTGCTCTTCCTGTTCGTGATCACGCTCCTGGGACCGGTGCGCGAGCAGACGACCGTGCGCCTGCCCTGGCAGGTGTTCATCTCGGCGGTCGCGATCGCGGGCTTCGCCGGTTTCCTGGTGGCGATGCTGCGCGGGGTCACCTACCGCGCTCCGGACGCCGGCGACCCGCTGCTGCCGCTCTTCGGCAGCGTGCAGGCAATCGGCCTCGGGCTCTTTACCGACTACCTCTTCCCGTTCGAGCTGACCTCGATCCTGCTGCTGGTCGCCGCGATCGGCGCCATCTACCTGAGCCGCGGGCCCCGAGCGCGAGGCCCGAAGTGAGGTTCCTGGACGCCAGCACCATCCAGGTCGGCGGCGAGCAGCTGGACGTGTCCTGGTTCCTGCTCCTGGCGGCGGCGCTGTTCGTGCTGGGGGCGATCGGCGTGCTGATCCGGCGCAACCCGCTGGTGATGCTGATCTGCGTCGAGCTGATGCTGAACGCGGTCAACCTGACGCTGGTGGCGTTCTCGCGCCAGCTCAACAACCGCGAGGGCCAGCTCTTCGCCCTGATGACGATGACGGTCGCGGCGGCCGAGGCGGTGGTCGGCCTCGCCATCCTGGTCGACATCTTCCGCGTGCGCGACCTGGAAGACATCGATGAGCTCAGCGAGCTGAAGGGTTGATGTCCGTACTGGCGCTGGCGATCCTGCTGCTCCCGGCGGCGGGCGCCATCTTCCTCGGGGTTTTCAACTGGCGCGGCTCGCGCCTGCTGACCGCGCTGGTCGGACCGGGGGTGGTGTGGGCCGCCTTCGTCTGCGTGCTCGTCCTGCTGGGCGCCAACGTCACCCAGGACTTCACGTACTGGACCTGGATCCAGGTGGGGTCCTTCAACGTGCCTTTCGACATCCTGATCGACCACCTGTCGCTCTTCATGTGCCTGGTGATCACCGGCGTGGGCGGGCTGATCGTCACCTACGCGGTCGGCTACATGGAGCACGAGGACGACGCCAGCTACGCGCGCTTCTTCTGCTACATGGACCTCTTCGTCCTCTCCATGCTGATCCTGGTCCTGGCCGGGAACACGGTGTTCCTGATCGTGGGCTGGGCCGGCGTCGGCCTCAGCTCCTACCTGCTGATCGGCTTCTGGTACTGGCGCCGCTCGGCGGTGCTGGCCGCCCGCAAGGCGTTCGTGATGAACGTGATCGGCGACGTCGGCATGATCCTGGGCGCCTTCGTCCTCTTCGTGAACTTCCACCAGGTCACGTACCTCACGCTTTTCCCGGCACTCCCTCACTCCGACGGCGGCGCGGTCGAGCTGGCGGCCTTCCTGCTCCTGGTCGGCGCCATCGCCAAGTCGGCTCAGCTGCCACTCCACACCTGGCTCCCCGACGCCATGGAGGGCCCCACGCCGGTCTCAGCGCTCATCCACGCGGCCACCATGGTCACCGCGGGCGTCTACCTGGTGGCGCGCTTCCACCCCCTCTATGACGCCGCCACCTACGCGCACGCCGCGGTGGCCATCATCGGCGCAGTCACGGCGCTGTTCGCGGCCTCCATCGCGCTCGTGCAAACCGACATCAAGCGCGTGCTCGCCTATTCGACGATGAGCCAGATCGGCTACATGTTCCTGGCCGTGGGCATCGGCGCCTACAGCGCGGGGCTGTTCCACCTGCTCTCGCACGCCTTCTTCAAGGCGCTGCTCTTCATGGCCGCCGGCAACGTCATCCACGCTCTCCACGACGACCAGGACATGCGCCACTACGGGGGCCTCTGGAACGACATGCGGCGGACCTCGGTCACCTTCCTGGCCGGCTCCCTGTCGCTGGCCGGGATCATCCCCTTCGTCGGCTTCTTCTCCAAGGAGAACGTCCTCGGCGAGGCCTTCAGCCGGGGCGACGGGCTGGGCTACGGGGTCTGGTTCATCGGCTTCGTCACCGCCGTCCTGACGGCCTTCTACACCGGGCGCATGTGGTGGCTGGCGTTCTGGCGCCCGGCCTCCGCCGAGCGCCCCGTCAAGGAGCACCTGCACGAAGCGCCGGCGGTGATGTTCATCCCGGTCGCGCTGCTGGCGGTGCTGACCACGGTCGGCGGCCTCCTCCAGGTCAAGGCCCTCGGCGGCTGGGCCCTGGTGGACCAGTTCCTGAAGCCGGTCCTGGGCGAGGAGCGGATCAACACGGTGGCCCTCGAGTACCTGGCCACCTTCCTCACCCTGCTCCTCTCCGTGCTCGCCTTCGGGGCCGCCTACAACTTCTGGATCCGCGGCGTCTGGAGCCCCGCCCGCTGGCGCACGCGCTATCCGCGCGCGGCCACGGTGCTGGAGCACAAGTACTACTTCGACGAGCTCTACGACTGGGCCTTCGTGCGTCCTCTCGACCGCCTGGCGGGCGCCACCGAGCGCCTCGGCGACCGCTCCCTGATCGACGGCGCGGTGACCGAGGTCGGGGCGGTCACCGAGAGCGGCGCCGGCACCCTGGCGCTCACCCAGACCGGCTACCTGCGCACCTACGTCCTGGTCTTCGTGGCGGGCGCCGTGATCGCGGGCGCTCTCCTCCTCTGGAGGGCACAGGGCTAGTGAGGATTCGGACCCCCGCCGTGCCGCCTGGCCCGAAGCGTCAGACGGGGGCCGAATCCTGATGCTGAGCGCGATCTGGGTCCTGCCTGCGCTGGGTGGCATCGTGATCTGCTTCCTGCCCCGGAGCGCGGCCCGCGTCGCCGCCGTGGCGGTGGCGCTGGCGGAGCTCGCGCTGACGCTGGCGCTGGCCGGCCTGTTCGACGCCGGCCACCACGGCTACCAGTTCGCGGAGCAGGCGAGCTGGATCCCGCAGCTCAGCGTCTCCTACCACCTGGGCGTGGACGGGTTGAGCGTGTGGCTGCTCGTCCTCAACGCGCTGATCGGCGCCGTCGCCGTGCTGGCGACCCCGTCGCTGTGGCCGCGGGCGGGCGCCTTCCTGGGCCTGATGCTGGTCATGGAGGCGGGCATGGCCGGCGTCTTCCTGAGCCTCGACCTGCTCCTCTTCTACGTCTTCTGGGAGGCGATGCTGATCCCGGCCTACTTCCTGCTCTGGCTGTGGGGCGAGGGCGACCGGCCGGGCTACGCGGCGCTCAAGTTCGTGCTCTACACGCTGGTGGGATCGCTCCTGATGCTGGTCGGGGTGATCGGCGAGTACGTGTTCTCGGGCGCCCACACCTTCGACCTGCCGGCGTTGGCGGCGCAGCCGCCGTCGTCCGCGATCCAGTTCGGGCTCTTCTTCCTGTTCGCGATCGCGTTCGTGGTCAAAGTCCCGCTGTGGCCCTTCCACTCCTGGCTGCCAGACGCCTACATGTCGGCGCCGACCCCCTTCCTGCTCCTGCTGGCGGGCGTCATGGGCAAGACCGGCGCCTACGGCATGCTGCGGGTCCTGCTCCCGCTCAACCCGCACCCGGTCAACTGGTGGGACTGGAACTGGGTGCTGCCGGTGCTGGCGGTGATCGGCATCGCCTGGGGCGCGCTGCTGGCCCTGGCGCAGCGGGATATGAAGGCCCTGGTCGCCTACTCGTCGATCAGCCACATGGGCTTCATCGTGCTGGGGATCTTCGCCCTCAACGCCCAGGGCCAGGAGGGCGCCCTGGTGCAGATGCTCAACCACGGGATCATCGTGCCCGCGCTCTTCCTGATCGTGGCCTGGCTGTACGCGCGCACCGGCTCTCGCGACCGCGCCGTGCTGACCGGCCTGGCGCCCGCGATGCCGGTGCTGGCGGGCATCTTCTTGGTCGTGACCATGGCCGCGCTGGGCCTGCCTGGCCTCAACAGCTTCGTCGGCGAGTTCATGACCTTGCTCGGCGCCTGGCAGCTCTCGCCCTGGCTGGCGGTGGCCGGCTGCGCCGGTCTCATCCTCGCCCCCATCTACATGCTCCGGCTCTTCCAGGGCGCCATGTACACGGAGATCGCGGGCGCTCCCGGCCAGCCGGCGGAGGCGGTGGCGCGCCACGACCTCGCGCGCGGCGAGGTGGCGCTGCTGGCGCCGCTGGTGGCGCTGATGTTCCTGCTCGGCCTCTACCCCTACCTGGTGGTCCACGTGATGCCGGCGCTGGGCCAGGGCATGCAGGTCCTGCACTGGTGATCACCGGCTGATGCTGGCGGCGCAGATCCACTACAGCTCGGCGCAGGCCTGGTCGGACCTGGCCCAGATCGCGCCCATCGTGGCGGTCACGGTCGCGCTGCTGGTGGCGGTGCTGGTCGACCTCATGCTGCCGCGGCCGCAGCGGGGCCCGGTGGTCGCGGTGATCTCGGCCACCGGCCTGGTGGCGGCACTGGCGATCGCCGCCTACCGGCTGGTCAACGGCTACGGCGGACCCGCGTACTACCGCTTCGTCACGGGTGACGCCTTCGCGCTCTTCTTCGAGATGCTGTTCGCGCTGGTCGGCGTGCTGACTGTGATCGTCGGCTCCTCTTACGTCCGCCGGCGAGACCTCGACGAGGCCGAATTCCACGTCCTCATCCTGGCCGCCATCGTGGGCATGATGTCGCTGGCGGCCGCGACCTCGCTGGTGACCGTCTTCCTGGGCCTCGAGCTGCTCTCAATCGCCCTCTACGTGGCCTGCGGCTACAACAAGCGCGAGCTGCCGTCGCAGGAGTCCGCCGCCAAGTACCTGATCATCGGCGGCTTCGCCAGCGCCTTCGTCCTGTACGGGATGGCGCTCGTCTACGGCGCCACCGGGTCCACCGTGCTCGCCGACATCACGACCCGGGTGACGTCCGACAGCACCGGCGATCCGCTGCTGCTGCTGGGCATCCTGCTGATGGGGGTCGGCTTCGCGTTCAAGGTCTCGGCGGCGCCCTTCCACATGTGGACGCCGGACGTCTACCAGGGCGCGCCGCTGCCGGTGACCGCGTTCATGTCGGTGGCCACCAAGGCGGCCGCCTTCGCCATGATCCTGCGCGTCTTCGGCTACGGCCTGGTGCACCTGGCCACGGAGTGGCAGGTGCTGCTCGCCTTCGTGGCGGCCGCCTCCATGATCGTCGGCAACCTGATGGCCATCGTCCAGTCCTCGCTGAAGCGGATGCTGGCCTACTCCGGCGTCGCCCAGGCCGGCTACATCCTGGTCGGCGTGATCGCGGGCGGCAGGGCGGGAGTGGCGGCTGTGCTTTTCTACCTCTTCGGCTACGTGTTCATGAACTTCGGCGCCTTCGCGGTGGTGTCTACACAGGCGCTGCTGGAAGGCGACGGGGACCGCTACGAGGACCTCAACGGGCTCGGCCACCGCAACCCCACGCTGGGCGTCCTGATGAGCGTGTTCATGCTCTCGCTGGCCGGCTTCCCGCCCATGGTGGGGTTCTTCGGGAAGGTGTTCCTGTTCGCGGCGGGCATCTCGGCCGGCTGGACCTGGTTGGTGGTGCTGGCCGTGCTCACCAGCGTGGTCTCCGTCTACTACTACTTCCGCGTCCTGTTCCACGTCTGGTCGCCCCTGCCCGAGGCGCCGGTCAGAACGGCCTTCCGCCCGGTCCGGGGGCCGGTCACGGTCGTCCTCCTGACCGCCATCTTCGCGGTCGCGCTGGGCCCGCTCTCGGGCTACCTGCTCCAGGTCGGGATGACCGGGGCCGGTCCTCTGCTGAGCGGGCGCTGAGGGGCCGCTCAGCGGCCGACGGCGTAGCCCTGCATCCCGCGTGGGTTGGCCGCCGCCAGCAGCACCCCCCGCCGCGGATCCCTGGCGGCGGCCGAGAGCCGGCCCTGCGACCACGGCCCGGCGACCGTGAGCAGGTGGCCCCGACGTTCCAGGTCGGCGAGCGCCCGGGCGCCCAGGCGCTCCTCGACGATCAGTGAGCCCGGCGCCGCGTCGTGCGGATAGAAAGAGCGCGGGAAGTGGTTGGTATGCCACATGGGCGCGTCGATGGCCTGCTGGAGGTTCATGTCCGAGCCCGCCAGCATCACGAAGAAGTTGAGCGACCACTGGTCCTGCTGGTCCGCCCCCGGCGTGCCGAAGGCCATCCAGGGCTCCCCGTCGCGGAAGGCCAGCGACGGGCTCAGCGTGGTGCGCGGCCGCTTCCGGGGCTCGAGCACGTTGGGATGGCCCGGCACCAGGTTGAAGATCTGGGCGCGGGTGCCCAGGCAGAACCCCAGCCCAGGCACCGCCGGCGAGCTCTGCAGCCAGCCTCCGCTCGGCGTGCAGGAGACCAGGTTGCCCCAGCGGTCGGCGACGTCCACGTGGCAGGTGCCGACGGTCGGGTCGCCGACCCCGGCCGCGTCCGCGTGCGTCACGGAGCCGCCCCAGGGGATCCGCGGCTGGCGCCCGCCCGGGCTCCCGGGCCGCAGCTCGAGGGACGCGTCCTCACCCAATAGGCGGCGGCGCTCGGCGGTGTAGGCAGGGTCGAGGAGGCCGGCCAGCGGGACCTCGGTGAACGCCGGGTCGCCGTACCAGGCCTCGCGGTCCGCGAAGGCGAGCTTGGCGGCCTCCACGACCTGGTGGACGAGCTCGGCGGAGGGGATGTCGGTGAGGCGCAGCTCGAGGCCCTCCAGCAGCGCCAGCTGCTGCAGGAAGACGGGCCCCTGGCTCCAGGGCCCCGGCTTGTGCACGCGGTAGCGGTGGTAGCCGCCGCTCACGCTGTCCTCGACGCTCGCCCGCCAGCCGGCCAGGTCAGAGCCCCGGAGGAAGCCGGAGTGGCGCTCGCCGGTGACGTCGACGCGCTCCGCGGAGGCGAAGAAGCGGTCGATGGCGGCGGCCACGAAGCCCTCGTACCAGGCGCTGCGAGCGGCCTCGATCTCCGTCTCCCGGCTCCCGCCCGCGGCTTCGGCTTCGCCCAGGATCCGGCCGTAGGTGGCGGCCAGGCCGGGATTCCGGAAGAGGGTGCCCGGCGCCGGGACGCCGCCCGCCAGCCAGACCTCCGCGGACTCCGGCCAGTGCTCGCGGAAGATGGGCTCAGCGCCGGCGATGGTGTCCGCGATCCGCCGCAGCACCGGCCAACCGTGCTCCGCGTATCCCAGCGCGGGCTCCAGCACGTCGCGCAGGCGCAGGCTGCCGTAGCGCTCCAGTAGGAGCAGCCAGCCGCCGAAGGCGCCGGGGACGCAGGGCGCCAGCAGCCCGGTCCCGGGGATCATGTCCAGGCCGAGCGCGCGCACCGCCTCCGGAGTCGCGGCCGCGGGCGCCACCCCCTGGCCGCAGACGACCTGCACGCGCCGCTCGGCTGCGCTGTAGAGAACGATCGGCAGGTCGCCGCCGGGACCGTTGAGGTGCGGTTCCACGACCTGGAGGACGAAGCCGGCGCAGACGGCGGCATCGAAGGCGTTGCCGCCCCGCTCGAGGACCGCCATCCCGGCCGCGCTGGCCAGCCAGTGCGTGGAGGCGACCATGCCGAAGGTGCCCATCAGCTCGGGCCGCGTGGTGAAGGCGGGCGGCATCGGCGGCATCAGATGATGGACCGACCCTGGCCGCCATCGACCGCGACCACGGCCCCGTTGAGCAGGGAGGCCGGCGCCGAGCAGAGGAAGGCGACCACCGCCGCCACCTCCTCCGGCGTGCCGAAACGGCCCAGCGGCAGCTCGCGGCGCACGAACTGGTCGATCGCCTCGGGATCGTCCCGGCGCCGCCGCCACCAGGAGCCCCCCTCGAACAGGATCGAGCCCGGCGCCACCGCGTTGACCGTGATGCCGCGGGCCGCCACCGCCCGCCCCAGCGAGGTCACGAAGCTGTTCTCGGCCGCCTTGGCCGCGTTGTAGGCCGGGGCTCCGCCCGCCTCCCGGCCGAAGAGCGAGGACACGACCACGATCCGGCCCCAGCGCAACCGTTCCATCTCCGGCAGCACGGCCTGGCTGAGCCGCACCGCGGGCAGGAGGTTGCCGGCCATCGCCGCCTCGACCTCGGCGGGCCCGGTGTCGTCCCAGCTGGAGCCGGCCCGCAGGCCGAGGTTGTTGACCAGGATCGCGATCGGTCCCAGGCGCTCGCGGGTCTCCGCCAGCGCCTGCGCGCAGCCCGCTTCGGTGGTGAGGTCGGCGCCGACGCCGTGCCCGCCCAGGTCCCGTCCCACCTTCTCCACGTCCGCCTGGGTGCGGGCGGCGACCGCCACCCGGGCGCCCTCCGCCGCGAGCGCGCGGGCGATCGCAAGGCCGATGCCGCGGGTGCCGCCGGTGACCAGCGCGACCTTGCCTGCGATGCCGAGGTCCACGCCCAGAAGGTAACTACACTCAGGCGATCGCCGCCATCTCATCAGGATCCGGGGGGCATCCCCCCTACGGGCGGCCGCGCAAAGCGCTTCCGCCGCCCTTCCCCCCTGCCGGACTTGCCGGGATGCTCCACGACGGCCCGCCGGTCGAGCCGCGCCCCTCGGCCTCCGTGATCGTCCTGCGTGGGCGGGCCCCCTTCGAGGTGCTGATGATGCGGCGGCCGGCAGGCGCCGAGTTCGCGCCCAACGCCTACGTGTTCCCAGGGGGCAGCGTGCAGCGTGAGGACCGGGCCCTGGCCGACTTCTCCCGAGCCGCCGCCGTGCGCGAGCTGTTCGAAGAGCTGGGAGTCCTCATGGCCCGCCGCCCGGGCGGCGCTTTCGCCCGCCAGCGTGACTGCCTGGCGCTCCGGGCGCTGCTGGAGGGCGGCGCCCAGTGGCGGGCGGCGCTGGCCCGCCTGCATCTGGTGCCGGCGCTCGACCGCCTGGCGTTCCTGACGCGCTGGATCACGCCGGAGCCGCTGCGGCGGCGCTTCGACGCCCGCTTCTACGTCTGCCGGCTGCCCGCCGGCCAGGTCGAGCACCCGCAGCCGGGCGAGGTCGCCGACTGGCAGTGGGTGCGGCCGCAGGAGGCGCTGCGCTCGCTGGAGATGGTCTTCGCCACCCGCCAGATCCTGGCCTCGATCGCGGACGAGCCGGAGGCCGCCGGTCTGATGCGCAAGCTGCGGCGCCGCAAGGAGGGACCGGCGATCCTCCCTCGGATCGTCCGCACCGGGTCGAGCTTCGAGGTGATCCCGGAGGCGGTCCGCTAGCCGCGCCAGAGGTCGCGCCAGCGGTCGTACTGGAGGGCCTCCACGCCGCCTCGGCGCAACACCTCGACCCCGGCCGGGTCGCGGTAGGCCTGGCGGTAGTACACGCGGGCCACGTTGGAGTTGATGACCATCTTGGCGCACATCACGCAGGGCGAGCAGGTCACGAACATGACCTTGTCCGGGGTCTGGGCGCCCGCCTTGATGAGGGCGTTGGCCTCGGAGTGGATGCAGCCGCAGCGGCCGGGCTCGGTGCCGTCGCAGCGGTTGGGCAGCCCGCGCGCGTTGCCGTTGAAGCCGATGCCCAGCACCTGAGTCAGGTCGGCCGTGGTGATCACGCTGCCCACCTGGTTGCGGGCGCAGGTGGAGCGCTTGGCCAGCTCCTCGGCCATGCGCATGAAGACCTCTTCGAGGGGTATTCGCTCGGGGATCGGATCCCGTTCGGGGGCCAGCACGGCGCCATGTTAACGCTGCTTGCACGCCGCCCGACGCCGGAGTACGATCCACCACATGTCGTTCACCGAACTTCTGTTTGCGCTGCTCCTTGTGCTCATCATGGGCGGAGTGGCGGCCGCCGTCGCCCTGGTGGCGGGCGTCAGCCGGCGCTCCGAGAGCCAGGCTCGGGAGCTGGCCGGGCTGCGCGCGCAGCTGGCCGCGGCGGGCCAGGGCCAGGACGCCACCGCCGCCGACGTGCGTGAGCGGCTGATCGCCACCCAGTCCGCCTTCGAGGCGATGCGCGCCATGCTGGCGACCCGCGAGCGGGTCGACGACGAGGCGCGCCAGAGCCTCCGCAAGCTGGAGGCGGTGATCGCGGGCAGCTCCACCCGGGGCGTGGCCGGCGAGAACATCCTGGAAGAGGCGATCCGCCACCTGCCGCCCGACATGGTGGCGCGCAACCACCACGTGCGGGGCAAGGTGGTCGAGTTCGCGATCCGGATGCCGGGGGGCAAGGTGATGCCCATCGACTCCAAGTGGCCGTCCAGCTCCGCCCTGGCCGAGCTCGCCGACCCCGACTGCCCGGCCGAGCGGCGCGCGGCGCTCACGCAGCAGGCGGAACGCGAGGTGGAGAAGCGGGTCCGCGAGGTCGCCCAGTACATCGACCCCAACACCACCACGCCCTGGGCGCTGGCCTCGGTCCCCGACGCCGCCTACCTGATCTGCCGCCACGCCTTTGCCGAGGCTCACCGGCAGCACGTGATCATCGTCGGCTACTCGATGACGATGCCCTACCTGCTGGCGCTGTACCAGATGCACCTGCAGTTCGGCCGCACGGTCGATCTCGACAACCTCCAGGCCGCGCTCATGGACATCGAACGCCAGCTGGGATCGCTGGAGGACGTGCTCGAGAACCGACTGCAGCGGGCCGTGACCATGCTCACCAACGCCTACAACGAGGGCAAGCTGGTCTCGGCGCGGATCCGCGCGTCGAGCCACCGCATCCAGACCAGCGAGCGCCTGGCCGAGCCGGACTCCTCCCCGCTTGGCTCCTCCCCGCTTGGCGGGGAGGTCCCTCGCGAAGCGAGGGGGAGGGGGGCGCAGGCCAATCTCCTGCTCCTGGAAGACGAGCCCCGGCCCGCAGCCGCGGGCTCCTAGGCCCGACGCCCACCCGGGATAAGGCGCGTTGTCCGGAAAGTGCGCCCCTCGCCGGCCCGGGATAGGCGCGTTCTCCGGACAATGCGGCCCTAGCCGGCCTTGGATGCCCGTATTCCCCGGGGAATGCGGGCCCCGCACGGTCATCACATGCCCGGCGGGGCGCCTGTGCAAATCAGGTCGCTTTTTTCCCCAACTTGTCCCGCACTCGCCCTCGGGTTTTCCACAGCTATTCCACCTACATCTTGGGCTTACCCCCATGCTAAGGCCGAATATCTTGTGTTCTGGCCTTGACATGACCCGTAGGGGCTCGTATAGTTTGGGGAGTCGTTTCGAGGCCCTGGGGCATATTTGGCGGGCATGCTCTGGGGCCTCTCCCATCTCTATCGCGCGGCGACCAAACAGCGAAGCACAGGTCGGCTACTCGCAAGAGCCCCGGCCTCAATCCACCGAAGGAGGCTCTCGGAGCAGATGGCCAAGAACGTAGCCGACGTCGCAGCAGAAGGGTCAGCCCGTAAGTCAGGGGCCGGAAAGGGCCTCCACTTCGAGCGTTACTTCACCCCGCCGGACACCCACGCCTACGACCTCATCGAGTGGGAGCGGCGCACCGCCGCCATCACCGGCGAGAAGGGTCAGAGCATCTTCGAGCAGAAGGACGTCGAGGTCCCCAGCTCGTGGTCGCAGCTGGCGCTCAACGTGGTCGCCCAGAAGTACTTCCGCGGCAACCAGGGCACACCCGAGCGCGAGACCAGCATCCGCCAGCTGATCGACCGGGTGGTCGAGACCCTGGCCCGTTGGGGCCGCGAAGGCGGCTATTTCGCGACCGAGGAGGACGCGGTCACCTGGTCCCAGGAGCTGCGCTGGCTGCTGGTCACCCAGCACGCCTCCTTCAACAGCCCGGTCTGGTTCAACCTGGGCGTGCCCGGGCGTGCCCAGCAGGGCTCGGCATGCTTCATCAACTCGGTCCAGGACTCGATGGAGTCGATCCTCGACCTGGCCAAGACCGAGGGCATGCTCTTCAAGTTCGGCTCCGGCACCGGCACCAACCTGTCCGTCCTGCGCTCCTCCCGGGAGCAGCTCAGCGGCGGCGGCACGGCCAGCGGACCGGTCTCCTTCATGCGCGGTTACGACTCTTTCGCGGGCTCCATCAAGTCCGGCGGCACCACCCGGCGGGCCGCCAAGATGGTGATCCTCAACGCCGATCACCCCGATGTGGTCGAGTTCATCAAGTGCAAGGCCGAGGAGGAGAAGAAGGCCTGGGCGCTGATCGACGCCGGTTACAACGCGGGCTTCAACGTCAACGGCGGCGCCTACGACTCGGTCCAGTTCCAGAACGCCAACCACTCCGTGCGCGTCTCGGACGAGTTCATGACCGCGGTCGAGACGGACGCCGAATGGAGCACCAGATCGGTGGTCGGCGGCAAGGTGGTCGACACCTACAAGGCTCGCGAGCTCTGGAAGGACATCGCCGACGCGGCCTGGATCTGCGGTGATCCGGGGCTCCAGTTCGACACCACCATCCAGGACTGGAACTGCGTCCCCAACACCGGCCGCATCAACGCCACCAACCCCTGCAGCGAGTTCGTCTTCCTCGACGACACCGCCTGCAACCTGCTCTCGCTCAACCTGATGAAGTTCCAGGCCGAGGACGGCACCTTCGACGCGGAGCGCATGCGGAAGGCGATCGACGTCTGCTTCACGGGCCAGGAGATCATCGTCAGCAGCGCCTCCTACCCCACGCCGGCGATCGCCAGGAACTCCGAACGCCTGCGTCCGCTGGGTCTCGGCTACGCCAACCTGGGCGCCCTCCTGATGTCGATGGGACTGGCCTACGACTCCGACGAGGGGCGCCGCTACGCCGCCGGGATCACCGCCATCATGACCGGCCGGGCCTACGCCCAGTCGGCGCGGATGGCCGAGGTCAAGGGCCCATTCGCCGAGTTCGAGGTGAACCGCGAGCCGATGCTCCGGATCATGAACAAGCACCGCTCCGCCGCCTACGACCTGGCCACCGACGGCGAGGCCGGCGTCGTGGTCACGGCCGCCCGCGAAACCTGGGACCAGGCTGTCGAGCTGGGCCAGCGGCACGGCTATCGAAATGCCCAGGCGACGGTGCTGGCGCCGACCGGGACGATCGGCCTGATGATGGATTGCGACACCACCGGTATCGAGCCCGACCTGGCGCTGGTCAAGTACAAGAAGCTGGTCGGCGGCGGCCTGCTCAAGATCGTCAACGGCACCGTGCCCTCCGCGCTGCGCAAGCTGGGCTACCCCGAGGAGCAGGTCAAGGCGATCGTCCTCCACATCGATGAGAACGACACCATCGAGGGCGCCCCCTTCCTCAAGGACGAGGACCTCAAGGTCTTCGACTGCGCCTTCAAGCCGATCAACGGCCTGCGCTCGATCGCGCCCATGGGGCACGTCCGGATGATGGCGGCGGTGCAGCCCTTCATCTCCGGCTCCCAGTCCAAGACCGTCAACCTCCCCACCGAGGCCACGGTCGAGGAGATCGGCAACACCTACCTCGAGTCCTGGAAGCTGGGGCTCAAGTGCATCGCCATCTACCGCGACGGCTGCAAGCGCTCGCAACCGCTCTCCACGTCACGCGACAAGGAGAAGAAGGAAGAGGCGGCGGCGGTGGTCAGCGAGGCTCGGGCGACCCGGCGGCGCCTGCCGGACGAAAGGCGCTCGCTCACCCACAAGTTCGACATCCAGGGCCACGAGGGCTACATCCACGCCGGGCTCTACGACGACGGGACCCCGGGCGAGATCTTCCTGACCATGGCCAAGGAGGGCTCGACCATCTCCGGGATGATGGACGCCTTCGCCACCCAGACCTCACTCGCCCTGCAGTACGGCGTCCCGCTGCGCGTGATGGTCAACAAGTTCAGCCACATGCGCTTCGAGCCCAGCGGGTTCACCAAGAACCCGGAGCTGCCGATCGCCAAGTCGCTGATGGATTACGTGTTCCGCTGGCTGGCCAGCCGCTTCCTCGACCAGGAGGACCAGGACGCGGTCGGCGTCGTGCGCCGCGAGCCCCCCGCCCTCGAGATGCCCCAACCAGAAGCCGCTCCGGCGCCGGAGCCGGTGGCCGAGCTGAAGGTCCTGGCCAACAGCAGTGGCAGCGGCACCGGGAACGGGAATGGCGGCCACAGCGGCCAGAAGCTGGCCTTCGTGGTCAATGCCGACGCCCCGGCCTGCTCCGACTGCGGCTCGATCACCGTGCGCAGCGGAGCCTGCTACAAGTGCCTCAACTGCGGAGCCACCACCGGCTGCAGCTGATCACCCCAACCTGAACTCCCCTCCCCCAGCCCCGAGGGAGCCGGCCCGCGAGGACCGGCTCTCTCCCTGTCTCAGGCCTCTGTCGTGACCCGGAAGACGACCACCGGGATCTTGCGCTTGGTCCTGAGCTGGTACTCGGCGAAGGCGGGCATCTTGGCGGCCTGGGCCGCGTACAGGCGGTCGTGCTCCTCGCCTTCGGCAACGCGGGCCACGGCGTCGAATCGCTCACCCCCGGCCTCGATCACCACCTCAGGGTTGGCGACCAGGTTGTGAAACCAGCCGGGGTTCTCGGGGGAACCACCCTTGGAGGCGATCACCACGTAGTCGTCGCCGGTGCGGGTGTATGCGAGCGGGTTCTCGCGGACCTCGCCCGAGCGCGCTCCTCGGGTGGTCAGGATCAGTACGTTGCGGCCGACGAAAGGGCCCGACGTGGCGCGGCCCTGATTCGCCCGCAGGTCCTTGATGAGGTTGGTGTTGAAGTCTCGATAGGTTGCGCTCACCCGAGTGACAACCCTCTTGCGGGTGCAACTATTCAGCCGTCAGACGGGGAGGTTGCGGCGCAGGAAGTCGCTGGTCTGGCGCCAGGCCTCGGCGGCGGCCTGGGGATGGTGGAAGACGGTGGCCACGTGGTTGTCGAAGGCGTGATTGGCGCCCTGGTGGACGTGGATCTCGACGTCCCGCCGGCCGGCGAAGGCGGTTCGCACCTGCTCCTGCTTGGCGGCCGGCAGGTACTCGTCGGCGGTCCCGAAGTGGAAGAGCACGGGGCACTCCAGCTGTCCGGCCATGCCCAACGCGTCAGGGACCGCCGACCCGTAGTAGGACACGCAAACATCGGGCGAGGCCAGCGCCGCCACCAGGTAGCTGATGCCGCCGCCCAGGCAGAAGCCGAGAATGCCGGCCTTGCCGCCTTCCACCTCGGGCGCCTTTCGAAGGTGCTCGAGCGCGGCCACCGCGTCGTCGGCGCCTTTCTCGAAGTCGAATCTCTGCACGTATCCGAACCCGCGCTGCAGGAAGTCGCCCGAGCGCTCGTCGACGGCGATCCCGGGCTCGATGCGCCAGTAGAGGTCGGGCGCCATGGCCACGTAGCCGAGCTTGGCCAGGCGCTCGCAGGCGCCCTTGATGTAGCCGTTGACGCCGAAGATCTCCTGGATCACGACCATCCCAGGGCCGGAGCCCGAGTCCGGGAGAGCTAGGTGGCCGGCGAACCAGCCACCGTCGTGGGCCTGGATGCGCTCGGTGCGTGTCTTGGTCATGGCGCGAGGATACGTTCTGAGCCATCTCGCCACAGGCATGCACCGCTTTCGCCACACCCGCTACCTAGACTCGGCCCTGTCGTGAGCTCCACGGTCGCGTTCTTTGGCGTCGCCACCGATCGCCGGGCATACCTGGGAATGCTCTACGCCCTGGTCCGGATGCCGCTGGCGGCGGTCTATTTCATGATCCTGGCCACCGGGATCCCAACTGCTCTGGGGCTGCTCCCGGTCGGGATCGGGTTGGCCGTGTTCGTGCTGATCCTGCTCGTGGCCTGGTTCTGCGCGATGTTCGAGCGCGAGCTGGGCCGCTGGTGGTTCGGCTTCGAGCTGCGGCCGATGTCCGCCCCCGACCCCCAGCCGCGGACCCTGCTGCAGCGGTTGCGGCCGTTCCTCTTCAACGCGGTGACCTGGAAGAGCCTCCTCTACATGGCGCTCCAGGTCCCCCTGGGGAGCCTGGTCTTCGCAGTGGTGCTCGCTCTCGGCACCGCCTCGCTGGCGCTGATCGCCGCTCCTTTCGTCTACCTGATCGACCTGGGCTCCCTGCAGCCCTCGGACCCCACCGCCAATGCGCTCGGCCTGAGCGACGGCAATGTCACGCTGGCGGCCACCCTCGCGCTGGCCGCGGCCGGTCTCCTGCTGGCGGTCGCCACCCTCCACGTGGCCCGCGGCATCGCCATCTCGTACGGCGCCGTGATCCGCGGACTGCTGGGCATGAGCAAGGCCCAGGTCGACCTTTCGGTCGCCCGCACCGAGGTCGCCACCCAGAGCGCCCGGGCCGAGCGCTCGGAGCAGAGCCGGCGGGAGCTGATCGTCAACGTCTCCCACGAGCTGCGCACGCCGATCGCCTCCATCCGCGGCCACGTGGAGTCCCTCCTCGATCCTCACGGCGGCCAGCCCTCCGAGGCCGACACCCGGCGCTATCTGGCGATCGTGCAGAAGGAGACCGAACGCCTCGGCTCCCTGGTCGACGACCTGCTGGCCGTGGCCCGCGCCGACGCCCACGAGCTGCGTCTAGACGTGCGCCCGACGCCCCTGGCCCCCATCGTCGAGCACGTGGCCGAAGCCCTGGGCCCGATCGCGCGCCGCGACCGCAAGGTCACGCTCACGACGACCGTCTCCGAGGCGGCGAGCCCGGCCTACGCGGACGCCGCCCGGCTGAGCCAGGTGCTCGTCAACCTGGTGCGCAACGCCATCAACTACACACCGGAAGGCGGGATCGTCTCGATCGAGCTGAGCGACGCCGGGCCCACCCAGGTGGCCCTGGCGGTCGCCGACACCGGCGTCGGGATCCCGGCCGGCGAGCTGGAGCACATCTTCGAGCGCCTCTACCGCGTCGACTCGTCACGCTCCCGCGAAAGCGGTGGCTTCGGGCTCGGGCTGGCCATCGCCAGGGACCTGGTCCAGGCCATGGGCGGCAGCATCGAGGTGGCCAGCGAGCCGGGCAGCGGGAGCCGCTTCACAGTGAAGCTGAGGAGGGCCGCCTAAATGGCCCTGGTCCTGGTCGTCGAAGACGAGACCGACCTCAACAACCTGGTCCGCGACCAATTGGTCGCCGAAGGCCACACGGTCGACCAGGCCTTCAACGGCGCCGCCGCCATCGCGGCGGTCGAGAAGCAGGTCCCGGACCTGGTGATCCTGGACTGGATGCTGCCCGACCTCGATGGCCTCGCCGTCTGCCGACGCCTGCGCCAGGACCACGTGATGCCGATCCTGATGCTTACCGCCCGCGGTGAGGAGATCGACCGGGTGCTCGGCCTGGAGGTCGGCGCCGACGACTACGTGACCAAGCCGTTCAGCATGCGCGAGCTGCTGGCCCGGGTACGAGCCATGCTCCGGCGGGTCGACCTCGAGACCCGCCGCCAGCACCCCGGTGAGCCGGGGCAGGCCGCCGCGGTGATCGTCGGCGGCCTCACCGTCGACCCCGACTCGCACACGGCGGTCCTCGACGGGACAACGCTGAAATTGACGCCCAAGGAGTTCCAGCTCCTGCACCTGTTCGTCAGCAACCCGGGCCGCGCCTTCAGCCGCGAGTTCCTCCTGGAGCGGGTCTGGGAGACGCAGTTCGACGGCTATGACCGCGCCGTCGACACTCACATCACGCGCCTTCGCCGCAAGCTCGGCCTCCTCGGCGACAGCATCGTCACGGTCTGGGGCGTGGGCTATCGCTTCAACAGGCCATCGGCATGACGGTGCCGGGCTGGGTCAAGGGGCTCGGGGTGCTCTTCGCGATCGTGGGCGTTGGCTTCGCCATCCCGCTGGCGGTCGCCGGCGTCGCCCTGGCCGACGGCGTGACCACCGACCGCACCTACAGCCAGACCGCCGAGCTCGGCTCTGGGGGGACCGTCATCGTGCAATCAGCCAGCTCCGAACTCAATGTGCTGACTGGTCCCGACGGCCAGGTGCGGGTGGACGAGCACGACATCGTCCGTGCCCTAACCCGCCGGCTCGCCGCCGTCGAGCTCAACGCCGCGCGGACGACCCTGACCTCGAGCGGGTCGGCCGCCCAGGTGACCACGGGCGACGAGCCGATCGTCGTGATGGGGGGCTTTGTCCGGCGCGAGCTCACCATCCACGTCCCGGCCGACGCCAACCTCAAGGTGACCTCGGCGGCGGGCGACCTGAACCTGTCGGGTGTCCGCGGCAACCTCTCTGTCGACAGCGCATCCGGCTCCGTGAAACTCGACAACATGGACATCGCCGGCGCAGCCAACGTGCACGTGGTCTCGGGCGACATCGTTTACAGTGGCTCGATCTCGGGCGGCCACGTCGATCTGAGCACGGTCAGCGGGAGCGTGCGCGCCTACATCCCGAAGGACACCAACGTCCACTTCGCGGCCTCGACGGTGAGCGGCGCCATCATCGTCGACCGCCGCTTCCCGATCCCCGTCATCGGCGGGCGCGGCCCTGCCTCCCAATCCAGCGGCGACATCGGCAGCGGGGGCCCGGGCACCCTGACCATGAGCGCCATCTCGGGCGCCGTCTACCTGCGCATCCGATAGCCCCGCACGACACAAAACCTCCTCACTTACGGCACCTGTCGCACACGGGCCGGCGACACGCCGAACCGACACTCCTCCCATCGGCAGCCGCCACCTGGCAGCCAATTCAGGGAGGTATTGAATGGAGATCCTGCGCAACCTGGCGCGGCGCAAGCTGCGCTCGGTTCTGACCATCTCGGGCATCGTGATTGGAATCTTCGCCCTCACCACGATGGGGGCCATGGCCGAGCACATGAACGCGCTGCTCGGCGGCGGCGAGACCTACTTCGGCTCGAGCATCAGCGTCAACGCCGACGGCCAGGGTCAGTCCCTGCTGCCCATGAGCACGGTCCAGGAGGTCGCCTCTGTGTCCGGAGTGACCGCGGCGTCACCTGCCTACGCGTTCAATGCCAAGCCCGACCAGGGCGGCGGGATCTCTTTCGGTCCAGGCGACATGCTCTTCAACTGGGACCCCAACATGGCCAGGAGCGCTTTCCAGCTCACCTTTGCCCAGGGGCATGCTCCCGCGGCCACCGGAGAGGTCGTGCTCGGCAGCGACATCGCTCGCGAGTTCGGCAAGAGAGTCGGCGATCGCATCGACCTGCCGGTGCGGCCGGCCAACGCCAAACCGGACTTCGTCAACCACACCTTCAGGGTGGTCGGGCTCACCAACAAGACCCAGAGCCTGCCGGACACGGTGGCCTGGATCACCACCCCGGACGCCCAGATGCTGCTCAAGGACAGCCTGCCGGCGGCCATTCAGAGCAACGTCGACACCACCCAGCTGACCGAGGGCATCACCGCCTACGGCGCGCCCGGCGCCAGCCTGGCGACGCTGGACGCGATCGCCCAGCGCATCACCGACCAGGTTCCCGGAGTGCAGGCCAAGAAGCCCAGCGACACCGTCGCCCAGTTCAAGTCGGCCTCCACCATCTTCACCGCCGTCACCACCGGGGCCGCCGTGCTGGCGCTGGTCGTGGGCGGCCTCTCGGTCATCAACACCATGCTGATGGCCGTCGGCGAGCGGGTCCGCGAGATCGGGCTCAAGAAGGCCGTCGGCGCCCGCACCCGCCACGTGCTGCGCGAGTTCGTGGCTGAGGCGGCGCTGATCGGCGCCATCGGCGGCGTGGTCGGCTACGGCCTGGGCGTCGTCCTGACGACCGTCCTCAACGGCCTGATGGCCGCCTCTAACCAGGAGCTCTTCCTGGTCACCCCCGCCCTCACCGCCCTCGCCCTCGGCTTCGCCGTGGCCCTGGGCACGGTGGCCGGCATCATCCCCGCGTGGCGGGCGGCCCGGCTCGACCCGGTGACCGCGCTGCGAGCGCAGTAGGAGACATCGAAATGGCAACCATCGAGCTCAAGGAGCTGACCAAGCATTACAGGCAGGGCAAGAACGTGATCCGCGCGCTGGATCGGGTGTCCCTGACCATCGAAGACGGCGAGTTCGTATCCGTGGTCGGCCGGTCCGGCAGCGGCAAGACGACCCTGCTCGACCTGGTCGGGCTGCTGATGCGTCCGACCTCGGGCACCGTCACGGTGGACGGCGTCGACACCGCGCGCCTCAAGGACGGCCAGCGCGCCGACCTCCGCGGGCAGCGGCTGGGATTCATCTTCCAGGAGTACAACCTGCTGCCCGCCCTCAACGTCCTGGAGAACGTGATGCTGCCGCTGCGCTACAACGGCGGCGGCAGGGAGGGCCGGGAGCGAGCCGTCCGGCTGCTGGAGGTGGTCGGCCTCGGCGACCGCGTCTCCAGCCGCGCCGACGAGCTGTCGGGCGGCCAGCAGCAGCGGGTCGCGATCGCGCGGGCGCTGGTCAACCGGCCGGCGCTGGTGCTCGCGGACGAGCCGACCGGCGCCGTCGACACCCAGACCGCCGAAGAGCTGATCTCACTCATGAGGCACCTCAACCACGCGGAGTCGGTGACCTTCGTGATCGTCACCCACGATCTCGACCTGGCGGCGCGCACCGACCGCGTGATCCGGCTCAAGGACGGCGCGGTGCTGGCCGCCGAGCGCCAGGAGGCGCCCATCGGGCTGGCCGTATAGCCCTCTACCCCAGGGTGGCCGTGCAGCTCCAGCTGCCGGTCACCTTGGTCCCATCCTCCATTACCGCGTCGAGCGTGCCCTTGAAGGCGTGGCTGTTGACGTCGCCGTCGGTGACGTGGATGGTCCCCGAGGTCGCCTTGATCGCCTTGCCTCCGGCGCGTACAACCAGGGGCGTGAGGCCGTCCGCCCGGGGCGGGGTGGCCGCGTCGGGATCCCCCACCGCGCCCACGCCGACCTGCGCCACGAAGTCGACCTTGACGCCGCTCTGGACCGAGCCGGTCGTGAACGTGAGCAGGAAGGCGGCCGGGGTCCAGATGCAGGCGCCTCCCTTGTCGTTCGAGAAATCGGCCTTGACCGGGCCGCTGAGAGTGATCGCGCTGGCCTCGACGGCGTTATCGCCGCCCGAGCCGCCGGGGGCGCCGCCGCAGCCGGCCAGCAGCAGAGCGATACCAACCGCCAGGGTTGGACGTTGCAGCATTGTTGGCGGAAGTTTGCCGCAAGTTTTCGGATTCGTGCATTCGGGTATCACACTCATCTCTAGGCCATGACTGAAGTCGCCCTCGACCGTTCCCTGCTGCCCACCGATCTCGACATCGACGACAGCGGCCGCGACCGTCCCGCCGAAGACGCCGCGGCGCTCGACGATGCGGTTCGCGCCTACCTGCGCGAGATCGGGAAGGTCCGCCTGCTCACGGCCGCCCAGGAGGTGGAGCTGGCCCAGGCCATGGAGGCCGGATCGGCCGAGGCGCGGAGCCGCCTCACCGAGGCCAACCTGCGCCTCGTGGTCTCGATCGCCAAGAAGTACGCCAACCGCGGGCTTCCCCTGCTCGACCTCATCCAGGAAGGCAACCTGGGCCTGATCCGGGCGGTCGACAAGTTCGACTACCGGCGCGGCTTCAAGTTCTCGACCTACGCCACCTGGTGGATCCGCCAGGCCGTCCAGCGCGCCATCGCCGACCGCGGCCGCACGGTGCGCATCCCGGTGCACCAGGCCGAGCTGATCGGCAAGATGGTGCGCGTGGCCGACCGCCTCCGCGCCGAGCTCGGCCGCCAGCCGGACGAGCGCGAGATCGGCCTCGAGATGGGCCTCGACAAGGAGCGCGTCAGCTGGCTCTTCCAGGTCGCCCAGGAGCCCGTCTCCCTGGAGACGCCGGTCGGCGAGGACGGCGATTCGGAGCTGGGTCAGTTCATCGAGGACCGCAGCACCCCGACGCCCCACGACGAGGTCGCGCGCACCCTGATGCGCGACGAGGTCGAGGACGTGCTCGACACCCTGCCCGCGCGTGAGCGCCGGGTCATGCAGCTGCGCTTCGGGCTGATCGACGGCCACCAGCGCAGCCTGGACGAGGTCGCCGGCCGTCTCGGCGTCAGCCGCCAGGCCGTGCGCGAGATCGAGCGGGCCGCGCTCGGCCGGCTCAAGGCGGGGGCGGCGGATCGCCTGAGGGAGTTCGCTACCCCGGCCGCGTGAACACCCCACAAAATCTGCGATTTTGCGGGGACCCCGCGTGAACACCCCACAAAATCTGCGATTTTGCGGGGACCCCGCGTGAGCACCGGCCTCGAGCTCGACCGCGTTCGCAAGGGCAAAGGGAGGATCCACCTCACCGCGCCCGGCGCGGGAGCGGGTGAGGTTCGCACCCTCTGCGGCCAGACCTTCCCGGCGGGCGCCTACGAGGTGGTCGCCGCCGAGGCCGACTGCAGCATCTGCCAGCGCCGGCGCCAGGACCCCGCCATCGTCAGCTCGGCCTACTTCACGGGCGACGCCGGCTCCCGCCTGCTCGAGCTCTCGCTGGAGCAGGCGCGGGAGCGGCGCGAGTCTCGCGAATCGGAGCGGCCGGCCCGCCGCAGAACCGCACCCGCGGCTGCCGCACCGCCGGCGAAGCCCGACCCGCCGGCTGCGCCCCCGGCGCCGGACCGGCTCGGCGAGCTGGAAACCGCCGGCCTGAAGAAGTTCTCGGACAACGTCTACCTGGCGCCCGGCGGCGCGATCGTGCGCCTGGACGGCGACCGGGTGGTGGAGGTCGTCTTCGAGGGCAAGGTGCAGGCCGAGCGCACCCGCTTCGGCCTGCGCGTGCGTTTCGGCGACCTGGTCGCCGACTTCTCGATCGAGGGGCTGAAGGCCAACTACCACCTCGACCGCCGGCCCCAGGCAGGTCAGTAGAAGACCGTTCGGCAGCGAGGCCGCGGCCGGGCCTTGTATTCGGGGCCCTGGCCGCGGTTCCAGAGCAGGTGGTCGAGCTCCATCGCGGTCCGGCCCGGGATGGCCGCCTTGATCAGCTCCACCGCCTGAACCGCGCAGGCGCGCATCTCCACCTCCTCCTCCGAGCCGGAGGTGAGCAGCTCTTCTCGCTCGATCCGCTCGGCGAGCACCGCGTCGAAGGCGAGCACGCCGTCCAGGTGGAGAACGTGGGGCACCAGGTTGTCGGCGAAGATGGTCAGCCGGTCGAGGCCGTGGAAGCCGCCGATGGCCAGCTGGAGGTCGGCGGGCGCGATCTGGGCGCGCTTGTACAGCGGGACCACCAGGTGCCGGTAGGGGTGCACGTCGTCGAAGAAGGGCACCTCGGCGAGCAGCCCGGCCAGCCGCTCCGCCGAGCCGCCGGCGGTCTCCAACAGGGCCTCGAAGCTGCCTCGATGATGGGCGACCAGGTGGCGCCCGAAAGCGTTGAGCGCCTCGGCGAAGAGCTGCATCAGCTCGGCTGCCGGCCCCTCGGCGGGCTGGTCGAAGATCGCGCGGCAGTCCGCTACCCGGATCGCCGCCAGCCCGGAGGGCGTCAGCGGCCCCACCACCTCCCACCGCTCCTTGAGCGCCCGGGCGATGTGGAAGTAGCCGGACCGCCGGTCGCGGCGGCGCAGGTGCGGGAAGTATCCGGACCCGAAGTTGACCGCGGCCAGGGTCAGCATGTAGGCCGCGGTCGAGGCCCCCTGGCCGAGGAAATGAGTTTCGGGGTCCAGCTCCGCCCTGAAGGTCGCCGCTGGGAGCGAGGCCGCGTAGGCGGGGATCGCGTCGCGATCTATCCGCACCCAACGCGAGACGCTGGCCACCTCGGCGCAGGCGGCCCGCACCTCATCGAGGTCGACGGTCAGTGAATTTTGAAGAGGACGCCGAAAGCGAAGGTCACGGCGCCCACGATGATGCCCGCGACCGTCATCTCGGCTCCCGCAGCCCACCAGGTGCGCAGCGTGAACAGCGACTTCGAGGCGCCGACCGCGAAGTGGGCGACCAGCGAGACGATGGCGGCCACGATCACCGCCGTGGTGCCCCGCAGCCAGAAGAAGGGGATCACCGGGATCAGGGCGCCCAGGCCGGTGCTGATGCCCGCCGCCAGCGCCGCCTGCACGGGGTTGCCGCCTGACCCGGCCCCGCCCAGCTCCTCGGCGGCCAGGATCTGGAGCATGGCCTCCGGGTTGGCCGACAGCTTCTCCGCCAGAGCGTCGGAGTCGTCCTTGCTCAGGCCCTTGAGCTGGTAGAAGAGCGAGAGCTCCTCCTTCTCCTCCTCCGGGTGCTCCGCGATCTCCCGGCGTTCGCGCGCCAGGTTGGCCGCCGCCACCTCCGACTCCGAGCGCTCGGCGAGGTAGGCCCCGGTCGCCATCGAGAGCGCCGAGGCGAGGGCGCCCGCCAGGCCGGCGGTGAGCACGAAAGAGGAGCCGCCGGTGGCGCCGGAGACGCCGGTCACGATCCCGAACACCGCGGCCAGGCCATCGTTGGCGCCGTAGATGGCCCCCGAGATCCAGCCGGTGCCTGTGCGGTGCCAGGTCTCGCGCGAAAGCAGGCGCTGGAGCTTGGACTCCTGCGGCGACTGCGTGCTCGGGTCCTGGCTCGCGCGCATGGCCGCCACCTCGCGCGAGTGCGCCTGCTCGTCGCGGCGGATGTCACGCAGCAGCTTGTCAGTCTGGGCATCGCCGGTCGGCGTCTTGTAGGGCCCTTCGACCTCGGCGTCCTCGGCCGCCTCGCGGGCCGCCAGCACCGTGCCGAGGGGCGCCAGCCGGACCTGCAGCCGGGTCCAGGCCGAGAGCTGGACCCCGGCGGGGTCGGGCAGCGCGACCCCCATCTCCCGCAGGCGCCCCTCGATTCGCTGCCGGTGGGTGCCCTCGGCCTCCGCCAGCCGGCGTAGGATGTCGGCCCGGCGGGGGTCCTTCTCGCGCTCGGCGAGCAGCGCGTACACCGCACCGGCCTTGATCTCGCCGCGCCAGGACGCGAGCAGACGTTCGATGGCAGGGGAATCCGGGGCGGCTTTCAAGAGGTTCCATCGTACTGAGGCCGCGGCCCTGATTCGGTTAACAGGTTCGGGCGCACTCGATCTTCGCAAGCGCGTAATTTGGTGAGCCGATCCCTAACAGAATCCCAGGAGGAGACCTTGCCAGCAACCACCCCGCCGCTCGTTCCGCTGAGCGCCCTCGATGACGAAGGCCAGATGATCATGCCCGACTTCTGGGGCGAGATCGAAGGCGAGAAGGTCTTCGTGACCGCCGTTCTCGAGCGCACCGTCGTCTACGTCGACGGGAACGAGAAGAAGCTCACCAAGCGCGAGAACGTGTTCGTCGACCCCCGCATCATCGAGATGCGCCCGGTGGCCAACACCGCGTCGTGGCGCAGCCGCGGCAAGGTGATCGCCTCCAAGACCCCGCCCGTGGTGGCCGCCCCCGCGGTCGCCGAGCCCACGCCCGAAGCCCTCGCCGCGATCGAGGAGCCGGAAGCGCCCGAAGAGTCTTAAAGAGGAGACTCCTCCCCGCTCGGCGGGGAGGTCCTCCCGCAGGGAGGGGAGGGGCTGCGAGGGGGAGAGGGAGCGGTCAGCCCCCGCCGAGGTACCGTGCCACCGCCCGGAGGTCGGCGACGAAAGCCTCCGTGGCCGCCTCGCGCTCGTCCCCGCGCAGGATCGAGGCCGGGTGCACGGTGGCCACCACAGGAGCTCCCAGGTCCGGGACCTCCAGCAACCGCCCGCGCTCCTGCGTGACCCTGAAGCCGGACCCGAGCAGCGCCTTGGCCGCGGTCGCGCCCAGGACAACGATCACCTTCGGCCCCACGACCTGGATCTCGGCCTGCAGCCAGGGCCGGCAGGCCATCACCTCGGTGCGGTTCGGCGACTGGTGTATGCGCCGCTTGCCGCGCGGCACCCACTTGAAGTGCTTCACGATGTTGCTCACGTAGACCTTCCGGCGGTCGATTCCCGCCGCCGCCAGGGCGCTGTCCAGGAAGCGGCCGGCGGGCCCCACGAAGGGCCTGCCTTCGACGTCCTCGCGATCGCCGGGCTGCTCGCCGACGAGCATCACGGTGGCGGGCGCCGAGCCCTCGCCGAACACGGTCTGGGTAGCCCGGTGGTAGAGGTCGCAGGCCTGGCAGTCGGCGGCGGCGGCCGCCAGATTGGGAATGCTGAGCTGCTTCGGCAACAGCTCCTCCACCGGCTTGCCCACCCTCTCAAGGCTACGCTGGACTGGAATGGACCTCGATTCCCTCCCGGCCCAGCTGCGACCCGTCCTCAACGCCCTGGCCTCGGCGCTGCGCGCCCGCGAGCCGGCGGTCCGAGAGCGCGTTGACAAGCTGCGCGCGGAGCATCCCTTCGAGACGCCCGACCAGATCGCCCAGCGCCTCCTGCGCAGCACCCGCCGGCGGGTGGCGGCCACCGGCGCGGCGAGCAGCGCCAGCGCCATCGTCCCCGGCCTGGGCACTCTGATCGCCGTGGGCACGGTCACCAGCCAGAGCCTGTATGCGCTCGAGCAGGAGACGGAGCTGGTGCTGGCGATCGCCATCGCCTATGGGCACGAGCTGGCGGGGTCGGACGAGCGGCTGCTGGAGGCCCTGCTGGTGGTCGGCATCGCCGGGGGCGCTGTCAAGCTGCGCGAGAGCGTGCTGGTGGCGGGTGGCGAGCGCCTGACCGTGGCCGCGGTCCGCAGTTTGCCGGCCCACGCGCTGGCCGGGCCCGGCAGCCACCTGGTGCCGCGGGTGCTGACCCGGCTCCTCGGCCGGCGCGCCGTCACGGCCGTGGTGCGGCTGGCGCCGGTGGCGGTCGGGATGGCCGCCGGGGCGGGCTTCGACTGGCTGGCGGTCAGCGCTCTCGGCCGGGCGGCGATTCGCTACTACGGGCCGGGGGGGTGGCTGTGAGAGCGCTACCCCCGCACCGCGAAGATGGAGCCCAGGTCGAAAGCGGCCACTGATTCGACCTGGTCGAACCCGCACTCGGCGGGCGGCTTGTCGGCCCGCCAGCGCAGGAAGCGGGCGGCGTGGCGAAAGCGCTCACCGCTCTGCAGCTTCTCGTAGGCGACCTCGCACACCAGCTCGGGCCTCACGCCTTGCCAGTCCGCGCCGTCGCGGCCGCGCGACCAGCGGCTGGGACCGCCGGGCCTCCTCCCCATCTCCTCCGCCGAGGGCTCCTGCCGCAGCGGCTCCAGCTTGGCCAGCAGCTGCTTGCGGGTGGCGGCGTCAAAGGAGGAGGTGTGACCCACGTAGTGGAGGTTCCCGGCCTCGTCGTAAAGACCGAGCAGAAGCGACCCCAGGGTCTTGCCGTGCTTGTCCCAGCGCCAGCCGATCACCACGCAGTCGGCGGTGCGCTGGTGCTTGATCTTGGCCCACAGCCGCTTCCCTGACACGTACGGCTGCTCCCAGGACTTGGCGATCACGCCGTCCAGGCCGGCGCCCTCGAACTGGTTGAACCACTCGGCAGCCACCGCCGATGAGCGCGTGTAGGGCGTCAGGTGGACGGGCGCCTGGACCGGCGCCAGCAGCTTCTCCAGCCGCTCCCGGCGCCGGTTGAGCGGTTCCTGGCGCAGGTCCTTGCCCTCCAGCGCGATCACGTCGAAGGCCACGAACATGGAAGGCGTCTTCTCGGCCAGCATGCGGATTCGCGATTCCGCGGGATGGATCCGCTGCTGGAGCTGATCGAAATCGAGGCCCGAGGGGCCGGCCAGGATGATCTCCCCGTCCAGCACCGCCTGGCCCGCGGGCAGCGCGCGCAGGGGCTCCAGCAGCTCGGGGAAGTAGCGGGTCATGTCCCGCTGGCCCCGGCTGACCAGCGTGACCTTGCCCTGGTTGAGGTGGACCAGCGTGCGAAAACCATCCCATTTCGGCTCGTAGTCCCACTGCGGGCCCTCGGGCATCTGGCCTGGCGGCAGGGGCGCCGCCAGCATCGGTTCCATGTCGAGAGGTATGGGGTCGGTCACCGCCCGACAGAATACGGTGATGCTCAAATCCCCAAAAAATCTGCGATTTTTCGGGGGCCCCTGATGCTCAGGTCCAGGCCGGTAGCGCTCCTGCGCATGGAGGGCACCATCGGGATCGGCATCCGCTCCGCCGACTGGGTGCCGCTGCTGGACGGAGTGCGGCGCTCCCGGCGGATCAAGGCGGTGGCGTTCGAGATCGACTCCCGGGGCGGGTCGGCCTCGGCGTCCGACTACATACACGAGGCGCTGCTCCGGCTGGCCGCCGAAAAGCCCGTGGTCGCCTTCTCGGGCAACCTGTGCGCCTCAGGCGGCTACCTGATCGCCGCCGCCGCCAGGCGCTTCATCGTGCAGCCGGCGGCCCTGGTGGGCTCGATCGGCGTGATCTCGGTGCGGCCGCTGGCCTACGACCTGATGCAGCGCATCGGGGTGGCGGTCCGAGTCTCCAAGAGCGATCGCCTCAAGGACATGGGAGCCTTCTGGCGGCCCCCCACGGACGAGGAGCAGGCCAAGGAGCAGGCGCTGGTCGAGGAGTACTACTCGATGTTCCTGGAGCGGGTGGTGGCCGGCCGCGGCATGGACGCCGAGCGGCTGCGGGCCCTGGCCACCGGCGAGGTGTTCACCGGGCGCCAGGCGGTGGCGTCGGGGCTGGCCGATCGCCTGGGCACCTTCCAGGACGCCATCGACGAGACCGCCGGGCTGGCGGGCGTCCCCCGGCGCACGCGCTGGCTGGGCACCAAGCGGTCGCTGCGCCAGCGACTGCTTGGGCCCCTGGCCACCTCTCTCGCCGATGAGATCTGGGAGCGCGCGCTGGCGGTGACGGCCGCCGAGCCGCGCTACTGAGGGTCCTCTATTTCGGGCTCGCCGACGGCATGCTGGTGGGTGCGCTCGAGGGCGCGCTGGTCTGAGCCGGGTTGTTGTTGATGGTGGTGGTCGTAGTCGAGGGACCCCAATGCCAGAACGCGACCCCGGCGTAGAGCAGGAACAGGATCACCAGCACGGCCAGCACCAGCACCGCGACCGCTGCCGCCCCGCCCCCACCCCCGCCGCCGTCTTCGATGACCTCCGTGCCGCCCGGCGTGTAGTAGCGGCGATAGGTGTAGCCACCGCCGCCGATCAGCACGGCGAACAGGAGAACAACCAGGACGATGAGTAGCAAAGTGCCCAAAGCTTGTCCCTCCTTGGGGATCTGAGATTCGTGATTCGATGCTAAGGCCCGTCCGCCTTTGATGTCAATGCTGCTATCACCTTTTCACCAATCGCAAGTGGCGCAAAAGGCACTCTGCAGCGAAACGGCGGTCGTTACGGTCTCCAGATGTTGTGCATTTGCCTGAGATGTGCTACCATATGGGCGCTCCAACAAGGGGTCCCAGCTTCGAACTCCACGCCCCCACCCCAGCCTGGGAAGCTCGTCTAAAAAGCGGGCTTCCCTTTTGTTTGGAGCAGGTCCAGCGCAACCGCGGCGCTGAACGAGAACCCCCCCGCCCCCAGGGGCGCGCCAGTGCGCGGTTGGAAGTACTCGTTGAACCCCTTCTCGGCCAGCTCGAGGACGGTGTGCCGGACGGCGCCCGCGTGCTGGGCCAGGCCGGCGCGGGCCAGCCCGTCGGCCACCAGCCAGTCGACGATCAGCCAGACGGGCCCCCGCCAGTAGCGCTCGGGCTCGAAGGCGGGACCGGGGGCGGCGCTGGGCACCGGGAGCAGCCCCGGGCACGCCTTCTCGTAAGCCGACCAGGCCCGGGCCGCGCGCTCGGGGCCGGCCAGGCCGCCGGCCAGGCTGGCAACGCCGGCCGCGGTGGCCACCTCGAGCTGGCGCCCGGCCACCAGGTCGACGTCGTACCAAGTGCCGTCCGCCTGGTTCCAGTGAGCCGCGTGGAAGGCGGCCACATAGTCTTCCAGCTCCGGGTCGGGGAACGGCGCCGCGGCTTCGACGGCCACCGCGATCAGGTTCACAGCGCGCGCGGCGCGGTACCAGAGCGCGTCGATCAGGACGTCGTGGACGCAGAACGGGGAGCGTTCGCGGTAGCGCCGGATGTCGTACTCGCAGACGTCCAGGATCTCGGCCAGGGCCAGGAAGGAGTCGTAGTCCTTGCCTGTGGGACGCTGCGCCGCACCCACGTGCACCGTGTCCAGCCGCCGGTACGGCCGCCGCGGCTTGAGCCCTGCCGCGGCCAGGAAGTCCCAGCGCGGCGAGTTGTCCCAGCCGCTCTCCCAGGGGTGCACGAGGACCGGGAGGGGCGAGCCGGCCAGCGTCCGCGAGTCCCGGAACCAGCGCAGCCAGCCCGTCAGCGGTTCAAGGACCCGTTCCAGGAATCCCCGACCCCCTGGTCCCAGGGCCTCCCCCACCTCGACCGCGGCCAGGGCGAGGATCGGCGGATTCGAGATGCCGCTGGTCAGCTCCCCGGCCACCGCCACCCGGCGCCCCGCGCCCGGCCACCAGTCCGGGCCCGGAAAGTAGTCGGCGAGGTGGCTCGCGTCGTAGTGGAGGTGGGGGACCATCCCGTCGGTCCAGCGGGCGCCCAGCATGCTCTCGAGCTCGACCGCCGCGCGGGGCGGGTCGAAGGTCGCCCAGCCCAGGCTCGCGAACCCGGAATCCCAGTTCCACTGGTGCGGGTATTGCGCCGGAGAAGGCTTGGTCCAGCGCCCGGCGTCGTTGGCCCGCAGCACCTCGCGCGCCCGCTCCGCGAGGTCCGGCGGCATCAAAACGATCCTAGGCAATCAAAAAGTTGCCGTAAGGACCGGCTTAGCCGGTCCGTGTGAGTCCGTGATCGAAACGTTGAGGACCTGGCCAGGATCCTCAGGGAGGTAGGTCCGCGGGAGGAACCGTCGGTTCTTCCCGCGTTCTCCAGCGCCCGGCGTCGTTGGCCCGCAGCACCTCGCGCGCCCGCTCAGCGAGGTCCGGCGGCATCAGCCCTGGGGCGTCTCCCGGCCGCGGTGCGGCGGCGTCCAGAAGACCACCACCCGGAGCTCCTCCTCGATGTCGTGGAAGTAATGCGGGACCTGCGCCCCGACGAACACCACCGAGCCCGGCACCACCGCCCGGTCCTCCTCGCCAACCCGGATCCGGCCCCGGCCCGCGAGCACGCAGTAGACCTCGTCCTGCTCGTGAGGTGACTGCCCGTCGCGGGTGCCGGCGCGCCAGACTGCGATACCCACGCTGAGGCTCTCCGCGATCAGTGGCTCCAGGTAGACGTGGTCCTGGTCGAAGCCCGCGAGTGCTTCGCCGGCGTCGAAGGCCTGCATCAGCCGGGGCGGACCGCGCCCTTGCGCGTGGCCCGGCCGGCCCTGCCTTCGCCGCTCTTGGGAGTGGCCCGGGTGGCGATCCCGCAGTGGGGGCAGAAGGCCATCCGCGGCACCATCCGGTGACAGTGGGTGCAGGCGGCGAGGTCGCCGATCACGACGTCGACGGCTTCCGCCAGCAGCATGTGGTGGATCGCGATCCGGACCCAGAACAGGAGCAGGCCGACCGCCAGCGTGTAGACGATGACGACCGCCACCTGGTCGCTGAGCAGCACGTTCACCACGCCGAGGGCAGCCTGCAGGATGGCGGCGATCGCGATCGCGCTCGGAATCGAGCTGAAGAGGCCGTGCGACAGGTGCCGTCGCAGCTCGCCCCGGTTCAGCCAGACGGCGCCCGCGATCAGCCCGCTGGTGCTGGCATTGAGCAGGGGCACCAGCAGCCCGCGCTGGACCACGTCGAGCATGTAGGTCAGGGAGGCGGTGGGCGAGATCAGGCCCTGCGAGAGCTCCGGCCAGACCTCGATCAGCGTCGTCGAGAGCGTGAAGCCGAGGGCACAGGCCACGCCGAAGGTGAAGCCGTCAAGGGCCTCGTCGTAGTGGCGGCGGATGACATAGACGATCGCCGGCCCGACCAGCATCAGGACCTGCGCGATCAGCGGCAGCACGATGCCGGCCAGCAGCACGCTGGCCAGGCTGGGGCCCTGGGTGAGGTTGGTCAGCAGCTGCTGCGTCACCAGCGGCCCCGTGATCAGCGCCCAGGGGATGCCCAGCGCGATCCCCACCACCAGCGTCGAGCCCACCACCAGCACGGGCTCGTCCTCATACACCTCGACCTCGTAGAGGTAGACCAGGTACAGCACCGGGACCGCCAGCACCGCCACCGCGATCGCCGGCCCGCTCAGGCGCAGGAAGCCGAGCGTCGCCAGCAGCAGCAGCACGATCACCAGGGCGACCCGGAAGGGCGCGGTACGGCGGTGCGGGAGATGGGGCAGCAGGGTGGAGACCACGCTCAGGTGGACCACGTGCTCGCCGGGATGGGCCGCGAAGGCGTGCTTCCGGCCATGGGCGTCGGCGCGATCGGACAGCAGGTGCGCGCCGCAGGCTCCGCAGAACTCGCCCGGCGGCACCTGCCGCTCACAGATCGGGCAGGTGACGAGGTCGGCCTGTCCCTTCGGTTCGCTCACCGGCGGCGGCAGATTATCAGGTGCCGGGCGCGGGCTGGAGGGACCGCGCGTCGTAGCGCCGGAAGCGAGGCAGCAGGAGGGCGCAGGCCGCCGCCCCCACCACGCACAAGATCCCTCCCGAAAGGATCGACGCGGTCACCCCGAAGGCGGCGGCCACCGCACCCGCCTCGAAGTTGCCCAGGGTGGGGCCGCTGGTGTAGCTGATCAGCTCGATGCCGGCCAGCCGGCCGCGCAGATGGTCGGGAATGGTCTGGTTCCAGATCACCATCCGGAAGATGCCGCTGACCATGTCGGCGGCGCCGGCCAGGGCCAGGAAGAGCAGCGCCGGCCAGAGGCTGTGCACGAGCCCGAAGCCGATGATGGCCAGGCCCCACGCGGTGGCAGCGGTGATCACGGCCAGTCCGTGCCGGTGCACCCGGTTGGTCCAGCCGCTGGTCGCGGTGGCCAGCAGCGAGCCCACGGCGGGCGCCGCGAACAGCAGCCCCAACACCCGCGCCCCGCCCAGATGGTCGGCGATCGCCGGGAAGAGCGCCATCGGCATCCCGAAGAACATGGCCACCATATCGACCGCGTAGGTGCCGATCAGCTCCTGCCGGCTCCGCGCATAGCGCAGGCCCTCGGCGATCTGGCGCAGCGACGGCGGCTCGGCGTCGGTGGGCGGCGGCACCGCCCGCATCAGCCAGAGCATGAGCAGGGAGAAGCCGAAGCCGAAGAACTCGACCGCGTAGGTGACCGGCAGCCCCAGGCCGGCGATCATGACGCCGCCCAGGGCCGGCCCCAGGATCATGCCGACGGTGCCGCGCAGGCTGCCCAGGGCGCCGGCGGCGGCGAGCTCGTCCCTGTCCACCAGCCGCGGCAATAAGGCGTCGAGTGAGGGCCGCTGCATCGCGTAAACCGCGTTCCGGAAGAACTCGACCACGAAGATGACCGCCAGCAGGGGCCGCGCCTGGATCGAGTTGGCGGCCAGGACCGCGGCCGTCACCATCATCCCCGCCCCGCAGAGCAGCACCATCCGGCGGCGGTCATGGGCGTCGGCGTAAGCGCCGCCGACCAGGCCGAGCGTGACCAGCGGCACGAACGCCACCAGCTCCAGCGCCCCTACCGCCAGCGTGGAGTGCGACAGCTGGTAGACCTGGTAGGGGACCGCCACCGAGGTGACCATGGAGCCGAAGAAGGCCACCGCCTGGCCGATCCAGAGCAGCCTGAAGTCGCGGTGCCGGCGCAGGGGCCGGGTGTCGACCGTGGCCAGCCGCAGCACACGCGCCCAAACCGCCATCGCGTCGACGAGGCTAGCGGCGGAGCCTCATCCGCCGCAGAAGGGGTCCGTGCACGGGATTTGGAGAGTTCCCGGCGGTTGGGTCAGACTGGTTTTCGCAAGTTTCCGCCCTGAAAGGGCGAGGAGGAGAATTGCGATGAGGCGGCGCGAATTCCTGATCGGAGCGGCCCTCCTGGTCCTGGCCGCCTGCGGCGGTACCCCGGCCCCACCCACCTCGACCCAGACCGAGACCAAGAACGCCGGCCACGTCGTGTTCCAGTCCTCGCAGGGCCAGCCCGTCAACGAGGCCGAGGGCATGCGCAGCCAGGTCCTCACGGGCTTCAACGGCACCGCCGACTTCGCCAGCAACCTGACCGACTCCGAGATCACGGCCAAGGTGCTCGCCGAAAAGCAGGCGGGCCGATCGTCATTCGACCTGATCGCCATGACCGCCGGCGTGTTCCCGACTCTCCAGGCCAACGACGCCCTCGAAGACCTCACGCCGCTGGTCCAGAAGCTGGAGAAGGACCGCAAGTTCAACAGCAAGCTGCTCGAGTACGGGAAGCTGGGGACCCAGAAGCAGTACTACATCCCCTGGATCCAGGCCACCTACGTGCTGGTCGCCAACAAGAAGGCGATGCAGTACCTGCCCAAGGGGGCCGACGCCAACAACCTGACCTACGACCAGCTGGTCGGCTGGGGCGAGAACATGCAGAAGGCGACCGGGGAGAAGAAGGTCGGGCTGCCGGCGGCCCCGGGCTCCCGCGGCGGGCTCTACCACCGCTTCCTGCAGGGCTACGCCTATCCCTCCTACACGGGCACCGAGGTGAGCGGCTTCAAGAGCCCGGAGGCGGTCCAGATGTGGCAGATGATGAAGCGACTCTGGGCGGTCACCAACGCCCAATCCACCAACTACGCGAACATGCAGGACCCGCTGCAAAACGGTGAGGTTTGGGTCGCCTGGGACCACCAGGCCCGGGTCAAGGATGCGCTCAACAACATGGGCGACCAGTTCAACGTGTACCCGGCGCCCTCCGGTCCCAAGGGCCTGGGCTGGATGTCGGCCGTGGTCGGCGTCGGCATTCCCAAGGGCGCGCCCAACCGGGCCGGGGCCGAGGCCCTGATCGACTACCTCACCAAGAGCCAGAACCAGATCACGACCGGCGCCGTGCTGAGCTTCTTCCCGGTCATCGAGGGCGTGAAGCTGAGCGGCTCGGGCGTGCCCGCGTACCTGGCCGCCGAATCGGTGGCGGCCGAGAAGTACAACACCAACAAGAAGGCCGTCACGGCGCTGCTGCCGGTCGGCCTGGGGGCCAAGAGCGACGAGTTCAACAAGGCCTACCAGGACAGCTTCGCCCGGATCCTGCTCCGCAACGAGGACGTGGCTACCGTGCTCAGCGACGAGGCGGCCCAGCTGCAGAAGCTGCTGAATGACCAGAAGGCTCCCTGCTGGCCGCCGGACCCGGCGAGCAGTGGGCCGTGCCAGATCAGGTAGCGGCAGCGGCCGGCGCCGGCAGGCGGCCGGCGCCTCGCCGGCCCCGGTTCAGCCGGCGGGCGCTCGAGCCCTACCTGCTGATGGCGCCGGCCGCCATCTTCCTGGCCCTCTTCCTGGTCTGGCCGGCCGTGCGCGCCCTTCTGATCGCCTTCCAATCCGCCAGCGGGGACTTCACGGGCGCGAACTTCGCGGCCGTCTTCCACGAGCCCGACTTCACGCTGGCCGTGCGCAACACGTTTTTGGTGCTCGTGATCGTGATCCCGGTCGAGGTCACGATCGCCCTGGTGATGGCCGTGCTGGCCCAGCAGCGGCTGCGGGGGAACGGAGTCTTCCTCTATTTCTGGACGCTGCCGCTCGCGGTCTCCGACCTGGCCGCCGGGCTGATCTGGCTTTCGGTCCTCACCGGCCACGGCTACCTGAACTCGCTGCTCCAGGACCTGCACCTGATCCGCCATCCGGTCGGCTTCCTCGACTACAACAACCTGGCCGGGCTGGTGGTGTCGGTGGTGGTCGCCGAGACCTGGCGCTCGATCTCCCTGGTCATGGTGATCGTGCTCTCCGGGGTGCAGGGGATCCCCGCCGAGCTGGGCGAGGCGGCCGCGGTGCTGGGCGCCGGCGGCTGGCAGCGCTTCCGGCACGTCACGCTGCCCCTGCTCAAGCCCACGCTCCAGGTGGCGCTGATCCTGCGCACCACCGCGGCCTTCCAGGTCTTCGCGGTGGTGCTGGTGCTCACCGGCTCCGCGTTCCCGGTCCTGGCGACCAAGGCCGAGAGCTGGGTGTACGAGTACCACAACTTCCAGATGGCGGCCGTGTACGCGATCCTGCTGCTCGGCCTGTCCTCGGCCAGCACCCTGGTCTACCTGGTCACGCTGCGCACACCGCGCCCGGTGTTCCAGCCATGACCCGACCCTCTCGGATGCTGGCCTACGGCGCCGCGGCCCTGCTGACGCTGTTCATGCTGCTGCCGATCTACCTGATCGTGCTGGCCGCCTTCTCCTCGCGGGCCGCCATCTTCGACTACCCGCGCCCGCTGCTGCCGGGCGGCGTCTCACTGGACAGCATGTCCTACTTCCTGCGCTCCTACGGCGTGGTGCCCGCACTGGGGCGCTCGCTCGCGGTGGGTGGCTTGACCGTCGTGCTATCGCTCCTGCTCGGCTGCCCGGCGGGCTACGCGATCGCTCGCTACACCTTCCCCGGGCGCGACCTGGCCCAGCTGCTGCTGGTCAACGTCCGGGCCTTCCCGCTGGCGGTGCTGGCGATCCCCCTGCTGGTGACGTTCATCGAGTGGCACCTGTACGACACCGTGCTCTCCGTGGCCTTCGTGCACACCGCCATGTCGCTGCCGTTCACCGTCCTGCTCTCCGCCAGCGTGTTCATGCGCGTGCCCGTCGAGCTGGAGGAGGCGGCCATGGTCATGGGCACGAGCAAGCTGGGAGCCGTCGTGCGGGTGGTGCTGCCCAACAGCATCCCCGGCCTGGCCGCGGCGGCGCTGTTCGCTTTCGTGCTGTCCTGGAACGAGGTCTTCGCCGCGGCCGTGCTGACGCAGCAGAGCACGACGCTGCCGGCCCAGCTCGTGCAGGCGCTGAGCAACTCGCCGCTGCCCTTCAAGTACGCCGGGGGGCTGGCCCTGACCCTGCCCGCGTTCATCTTCATCTTCTTCATGCGGCCATTCCTCTTCAACGCCTTCCGGGGCGTGGCCGGAGCCCGCTGATGGCCGAGATCCGGGTCGAGGGCGTCAGCAAGAGCTACCTCGGCGTGCAGGCCCTCGATGACATCTCGCTGACCATCCAGGACCGGGAGTTCATGGTCCTCCTGGGCCCCAGCGGCTGCGGCAAGACCACTCTGCTGCGCGCGATCGCCGGCTTCGAGACCCCTGACGTCGGCACCATCTCCATCGGCGACCGCGACATGCGCGGGGTGCCCCCGGGCAAGCGAGGGATCGCGATGGTCTTCCAGAGCTACGCGCTGTTCCCGCACCTTCGGGTCGCCGGCAACATCGCGTTCGGCCTGCGCATGCACAGGGTGCCGGCCGGCGAGGTTGCGGAGCGGGTGGAGAAGGCGGCCCGGCTGATGCAGATCGAGCGCCTGGTCGACCGCTACCCGAGCCAGCTCAGCGGCGGCCAGCGACAGCGGGTGGCGGTGGCCCGGGCGCTGGTGATGGAACCCCAGGTCATCCTCATGGATGAGCCGCTCAGCAACCTCGATGCGCTGCTCCGCCTGCAGATGCGGGCCGAGCTGAAACGGCTGCTGGCCGACGTCGACACCACGACGGTGTATGTGACCCACGACCAGGTCGAGGCGCTCAGCATGGGCGACCGCACGGCTGTGATGCGCGACGGCCGTATCCTCCAGATCGACACCCCGCTGGCGGTCTACGACCGGCCCGCCGACACCTTCGTGGCCCAGTTCATCGGCAACCCGCCGATGAACGTGCTGCGGGCACGGATGGCTGAGGAGGGCGTCGAGCTGGAGGGCCACCGCCTGCCCCTGGCAGAAGCGGACGGCCGGCGTCCCGGCGAGGAGGTGGAGGTCGGCATCCGGGCCGAGAACATCGAGGTGCTGCTCGACCGCGAGGCAGGGGCGCTGGAGGCGGAGGTCAGCGTGATCGAGCCGCTCGGCTCACACCTCCTGCTGACGCTGCAGCTCGGGGCCCAGGCGCTGAAGGCGACCACGCGGATCGATTTCAGCGTCCAGCGGGACCAGCGCGTCTACCTGCGCTTCCAGCCTCAGCACCTGCGCCTCCTCGGGACAGGGTGGTCGGGCGGGGGAGATTCGAACTCCCGGTCTCCTGCTCCCAAAGCAGGCGCTTTGCCAGGCTAAGCCACCGCCCGCGACCGGTTAGGGAGTCTAGTTACCCGCGGTACCTGAGGATCGCCTGGTGCACGGCGTCGGTGCCGAACTCGAGCGCGCTCACGGGCACCCGTTCGTCCGCGTCGTGCATCGCCCGCTCGTAGGCGACGCCCTCCGGGAAGTTGTGGGGCAGGAACCCATAGGTCCGGATCCCCAGCTGCGCGAAGTGGCGGGCGTCGGTCCCGCCGCTGACCAGGTAGGGGATCGGCGTTGCCTCCGGGTCGGCCTCGCGCAGGATCGTGCACAGCGTCTCGAAGAAGGGCCCCAGCTCCGGTTCCGGCAGGTTCGGGCTCTGACGGATGATCGAGAGCTCGGCGTCCTCCCCGATCACCGCGCGCAGCTCTTCCAGCCAACCCTCCGCGGTGTGCCCCGGCAGCAGGCGGCAGTCGAGGTCGAGCTCGATCTCGCTGGGGATCACGTTGATCTTGATCCCGCCGCGGACCATGGTGGCGTTCACGTTGTTGTGCAGGAGCGGGTCTAGCGTCCACCCCACCTCGCCCAGCGTGTCCAGGGCGGCGTCGGTCTGCCCGGGATCGAGCAGCCGGGCGACCTGGTCGCGCAGGTCCCCGGCCTCCAGCCCGTCGCGCAGGCCCTCCAGCATGAGCCGGGTAGCGGTGCCGATGTGGACGGGTGTCCGGTGCGTGTCCAGCGCCACCAGCGCCCGGCCCAGCCCGGCCATAGCTCCGCCGCGCAGCGGCCGCGAACCGTGCCCGCCCGGGCCCCGGAAGGTGGCGCGCGTCGCGCAGCCACGCTTCTCGGCCACCATCAGCGGGTAGAAGCGGCGGCCGCCGACGTAGAGGGCGAATCCGCCGCCCTCGCCGAGCGCGTGCCGGATGCCGGTGAAGAGCTCGGGCCGCTTGGCCGCCAGCCAGCCCGCGCCCTCCAGGCCACCCGCCTCCTCGTCCGCCAGCACCGCGATCACGACGTCGCCGGGCGGCCGCCGGCCCTCGGCCAGGAAGCGGAGGGCGGCGAGCACCATCATCGCCACCCCGCCCTTCATGTCGATCGCGCCCCGGCCCCAGACGTGGCCGTCGATGATCTCGGCGCCGAACGGCGGATGGCTCCAGGCCTGGTTGAGCGTGGTGACCACGTCCACGTGGCCCTGGAGCAGCAGCGGCGGCGCCTCGCCGCTGCCCGCCAGGCGGGCCACCAGGTTGGGACGCTGGGGGCTGGCGCCGTCGAGGGCCGTCTCCAGGCCGGCGTCGCGCAGCAGGCGGTTCAGGTGCAGCACGCAAGCCGCCTCGTTGCCGGGCGGGTTGGTGGTGTCGAACCGGATCAGCTCCCGGGTCAGCTCGGCCACCGAGGGCAGCGCGATCACCCGATCGAGGATAGGGCACCGCTTCCGATCAGCGCCTCCGCAGCCTGGCCGCGGTGCGACCGCCGGTGCTTCTCCCCCCTCTCCATCTCCGCGAAGGTGAGCCCGAGCTCGGGCACCAGGAAGACCGGGTCGTAGCCGAAGCCGCCGGCGCCGCGCTCGGCGGGCAGCAGCTCGCCGTCCACCCGGCCCTCGAAAACAGCCGGCGCCCGCCCCGGAACCGCCAGCGCGATCACCGCCACGAAGGTGGCCCGCCAGGGCCGCGGCGTGGCGGCCAGGCGCCGCCAGAGCTCGCGATTGCGCTCGGCCTGGGTGGCGCCCACCCGCTTCGAGTGCAGGCCCGGCTCGCCGGCTAACGCCGCGAGCTCCAGCCCGCTGTCGTCGGCGAGCGCGGGCAGCCCGGTGGCGGCCGAGGCCGCCTGTGCCTTGAGCAGCGCGTTCTCGGCGTAGGTGGCCCCGGTCTCCTTCACCTCCGCCTCCCAGGGCACCAGGTCCAGGGCCTGGCCGGCCAGCAGCTCGCGATACTCGGCCAGCTTGCCCGGGTTGCCGGTGGCGACTACGAGCCGGCGAGCGCCCGCTTCTGGTATCCCATCAGCTCCCGGATGCCCTTGCGCGCCAGCTCGAGCATCCCGTCCAGCTCCTCCCGGCTGAAGGGCTCCTTCTCGGCGGTGGCCTGGACCTCGATCATGCGCCCGTCCTCGACCATCACGCAGTTGAGGTCGGTGTGCGCGTGGAAGTCCTCCACGTAGTCGAGGTCGAGCACCGGCGCCCCGTCGACAACCCCACAGCTGACCGCCGCCACGTACTGGCGGATCGGCAGCTCCTTGATCATGCGCGCCTCCTTCATCCGCCGCACCGCCACGTAGAGCGCGCAGAACGCGCCCGTCACGGACGCGGTGCGGGTGCCGCCGTCGGCCTGGAGGACGTCGCAGTCGAGGGTGATCGTGCGCTCCCCGATCGCCTTCATGTCGACGGCGGCGCGCAGAGAGCGTCCGATCAGGCGCTGGATCTCGTGGGTGCGGCCGCCGATGCGGCCGGTCGTGGCCTCGCGCTGGCCCCGGTCGTGGGTGGAGCGGGGCAGCATCGAGTACTCGGCCGTCACCCAACCGTGGCCCGTGCCCCGCCGGTGGGGGGGCACCCGATCGTCGACGCTGGCGGTGATCCAGACCCGCGTGCGCCCCATCTCGATCAGGCAGGAGCCCTCGGCGTGCACGTTGACGCCGAGCTCGATCTTGACCGGCCGCAGCTGCTCCGGCTCGCGGCCGTCGTGCCTCGGCATCAGTGGCCGGAGATTCGGAGCAGCAGCGCGGTCGCCTCGTAGAAGACATAGAGGGGGACGAAGAGGATGAGCGGCGTCAGCGGATCGCCGCCCGGCATCAGGAAGTTGGCCGCCAGCCCCAGGCCGACCACCCAGTAGGGGCGGTTCTTCCACAGCCAGCGCGAGCTGATGATGCCCATCCGGCCCAGGGCGTAGAGCACCACCGGGAGCTCGAAGACGATGCCGAACGCGATCACCAGGCCCAGCACGAAGCCCAGGAACTCGTTGGCGTCGAAGGTCGGCTTGACCAGGTCCGAGGGAAGGAACCCGGTCAGCACGTGGATGATCAGCGGCAGCGAGTAGAGGGAGAAGCCGATGCCGAGCCCGAAGAAGAAGAGCGTGGCGAACACCAGGGGCCCGAACAGCCGCCGCTCGTGCAGGTACAAGCCGGGCGCCACGAAGGACCACGCCTGCTGCACGATGATGGGCGCGGCGATCACGAAGCCGACGTAGAGCGCCACCTTGAAGCGGACGAAGAAGCCGCCCGTGGGGTTGATCAGGATCAGCTCCTTGACCCCGGCCCGGTGCACGACGTAGGTGTAGACGGCGTCGCCCACGAAGAAGCCGATGATCGTGGCCACGCCCCAGGCGATGCAGATCACGATCAGCACCCGGCGCAGCGCCTCCAGGTGCTCGATCACCGTCATCCGCGAGTCGTCGGGCTCGGGGACGGTCGCGCGAGGATTCCGCGAGAAGAGCTTCACGTAGTCAGGAGGCCACGGCCCGCGGCCTCAGCTCTTCTTGGGCTCGGCCTCGGCCTGGGCAGGCTCGGTGGTGGCGGTGCTGGCCACGGGCGCCGGCGGCGGCTGCACCGTGCCCGGACCTGCGGTCTCCTCGGTGCTCGTGGAGCGGGTCACCTCGTCCTTGAGGTCACTGGTGGCCTTGCGGAACTCCTTGAGGGTCCGCCCGACCGCGCCGCCGAGCTCCGGCAGCCGGCCTGGCCCAAAGATGATCAGGACCAGGATCACAAGCACGATCAGGAACGCGGGATGGATGTTGAACACTGGGTTCTCGGCGCGATTATATGCCTGAGTCCTCGCGCTACCCCTTCCTCACATCGACGCGCAGGATGCGATCGTCTTTGGTGAGCTGGCCCACGATGTCGAATCCCAGCGTCACCGTCGCGAAGTGGTTGTAGGCGGTCGTGGGGTTGCCGCCGGGCCAGGGCAGCTTGGTGATGAAGAACTGGCTGCCCGAGACCCCCGACGGGAGGCGGGCCATTCCAACCGAGCCCGGGACCCAGGCGTCGGCCGGTTGGGGCTCGTCGGGCAGGGTGTAGCCGGGCCCGCCGCGCCCGGTGTTGATGGGGTCGCCGCTCTGCGCGAACCAGTCCTGGACATTGAAGAGACGGTCACCCGTGAAGTAGCCGTTGACCGCCAGCACGATGAAGTTGTTGACGGTGACCGGGGCGGCACCGACCAGGAACTGGACGGTGATGTCCCCTTTCGTGGTGAGGATGGTTGCCGAGTAGGGCTTGTTGAGGTCGATGCAGTTGGCCGGCGGCGCCTGGTAGACGTAGGGCGCCACCTGCGGCGCCGTCCTGCAATTGGCGAAGGCTCCGCTGGGCGCCGGCCTGGCGGCCCAGCCCATGGCCACTCCGGTGGCGGCGGCGGCGACTACCAGCACCAGCACCACGGCCAGCGAGCCGATGGGCAGGCGCGAGTCAGCGGGCGGGTTGGGGATCAAGCAAGGGCCTCCGCGATCGCGAGCGTCAGCCCGCGGGTGGTGTACTCCCGGGCGATTATATCGACGGTCAGGCCCAGCTTCCGCGCTGTCTCCGCGGTGACCGGGCCCATGCAGGCGACGCGCGCCCTCCGGGCCGCCGCCGGCAGCCGGCGCTCCGGGAAGGCGTCGACGAAGTTCACCACCGTCGATGAGCTGGTGAACGTGATGGCGTCGACTCCCACGTCGGAGAAGAGCTCGCGCAGCGCCTCCGCCGAGGCCGCCGGGCAGACCGTCTCGTAGACCGGGAGCAGCTCGACGTCGGCGCCCCGCTCAGCCAGCAGCGCGGGCAGGGCGTCGCGGCCCATCCGCGCGCGGGGCACCAGCACGTGCACGCCGTTCAGGTCCCAGCCGCCCAGCGCGTGGGCCAGCCCTTCGGCCGTGTACTCACCGGCCACCAGCTCGGGCCGGATGCCCTTGCCCTCGAGGGCGCGCGCCGTCTCGGGCCCGATGGCGCAGACGCGCGAGGCGGCCAGCGCCCGGGCGTCGTGGCGGACGTCGAAAAGCATCTGGAAGAAGATCTCGACCGCGTTGGCAGACGTGAAGACGACCAGGCCGGTCTCGGGCAGGCGCCGGATGGCGGCCCGGGATTGAGCGCCGGCCGGGAGCGGCCGGATCTCGATGGTCGGGATCTCCACCACCTGGGCGCCGAGGTCGGCCAGCTGGCGGCGGAAGGCCTCGGCCTGGTGACGCGCGCGGGTCAGCAGCACGCGGCGGCCGTGCAGGGGCCGCTGGGCCTGGGTGTCGAGCAGCCTGGACATCTCGACGCCGGGCCCGATCACCAGCAGCGCGTCGCCGTCCAGCCCGCGCTCCTCCGCGACCTGAAGCAGCTCGCCCAGCGGGGCCACCAGGCGCCGCTGCCCGGGCGCGCCGGGGTTGACGATGAAGGCGGCGGGCCTGCTGGGCGCCTGCCCGGCGTCGAGCAGCGCCTTGACCCCGTTCTCCCAGAGACCGGGCGCCAGCCTGAGCACGATGCTGTCGGCACCGCCGACCTGGCCCATCTGGACGGAGGTGGCGCGTCCGTTGACTGTGAGCGGCAGCCCGCTGAGCGCGGTGGCCGCGGTCTCCGCCACCAGCCCGGGGATGACCTCGAAGTCGAGGGCGGCGTTCTCCAGCGCCATCGCCAGCTGAGCTCCGTTGGCGAAGAAGTAGGGGTCGCCCGGGTAGAGCACGGCCACCGAGCGCCCATCGCGAGCCGCCTGGATGACTTCCTCGGCGCCCCGAAAGGGCGCCACCTCCGCGTCCGCGCGGGCCAGCGCAAGCAGGCCCGGGGCGCAGCCGTCCTGGTGACGGATGGCGTCGGCCTCGCTGATCGCATCGCGGGCCTGGAGCGTGATCAGTGCGGGATGGCCGGGGCCGATGCCCACCAGCCGGACCGGTGTCACAGAAGCCTTTATAGCCTCCGGGACACCACGTAGTCGGCGAGCGAGCCCAGCGCCGCCGCGGCCTCGCTGTCGCCGAAACGGCGCAGCTCCGAGCGCGCCCGGGCGGCGAGCTCCGACGCCTCGCGCAGCGCACGCTGCGGCCCCTCCCCCGCCCGCACGCCCTTGACCACCTCGTCGACCGTCGCCGCGCTGAGCTCCTTGCCCTCAGGGAGCAGGTCGTCGAGCCCCTCCGAGAGCAGCAGCGGCAGGGTGGCGCTGCCCTCCAGAAGGTCGTGGCCCACCGGCTTTCCGATCTCGGCCTCCTGGCCCGCGTAGTCGAGCACGTCGTCGGCGATCTGGAAGGCCAGCCCGAGGGCGGTTCCGTAGCGGCCGAGCGCTTCCCGAGCCGGCGACTCCAGCCCGCCCAGGAGGCCGCCGATCCTGCAGCAGGCCGCCAGCAGCGCCGCGGTCTTGCCCTCGATCCGCGTCATGTAGGACTCGAGGCTGGGGTGATAGTGGCGCCGCGCCGCCTGCTGCTCCAGCTCGGCGGCGCAGATCCGCATGACCGCGGCCGCCAGCTCGGAGACCACCTCGGCCAGCCCGGTGCGGCTGGCCTCCAGGTAGGCGCGCGCGAAGTAGTGGTCGCCGACCAGGATCGCGGACTCCGGCCCGGCGCTGGCGGCGGCCGTGGGCCGGCCCCGCCGGGTCGGCGAGCGGTCGATCACGTCGTCGTGGACCAGGGTGGCGGCATGGGTGAGCTCGACCGCGATGGCGGCGGGTACGGCCCGGTCGAAGTCGTACTGGCCGAGGCGCGCGCAGAGCAGCACCAGCGCCGGGCGCAGGCGCTTGCCGCCCGACCCGAAGAGGTCGGCCATGGGGCCGGCCGCCGCCGGGTGGTCGTCGGCGAAGGAGGCTCGGATCATGTCCTCGAGCCGGGCCAGGTCGGCCGCGACCGGTCCGAACAGGGCGCCCGTGTCGTCGGCTAGTCCCAGAGGTTGATCTCGCGGATCCTGGGCACCTTCTCGCCGAACACGATCTCGGCGACCTCGTTGAAGCGCTCCGGGATCGAGGTGACCAGGATCTCGTGCCCCGGCGCGGCATCGTGGGAGGCTCGCATCCGGGCATGGTCCAGGCGGCGCTCCACCATGCCTGCGGTGGTCTGCGCCGAGTCGACCAGCTGGAAGGCGCCGGGATAGACCCGCTCGATGGCCGGCTTGAGCAGCGGGTAGTGCGTGCATCCCAGAACCAGAACGTCCGCGCCCAGCTTGCTGATCTCGGCCAGGTCGCGCTCCAGGGCGCGCTCGGCGCGCGGCGTGTCGGCGTCACCCGCCTCCACGATCTCGACCAGCTCCGGACATGCCTTCTGGTAGACGCCGACCATGGGGTCGAGCTCCTTGATGGCGTGCAGGTATTCCTGGCTGTTGGCGGCGCCCTCGGTCGCGATCACTCCCACCAGCCCCTTGTGGGTGGCTTCCACGGCGGCCTGGGCGCCGGGGCCGATGACGCCGATGATGGGCACGTCGAACACCTCGCGGGCCTGGTTGAGCGCCGCCGCGGTGGCGGTGTTGCAGGCGATCACCACCATCTTCACGTCCCGCGACTGCAGGTACCGGATGATGTCGAAGGCGAAGCCCCGGACCTCGGTCTGGAAGCGAGGCCCGTACGGGAAGTGGAGCAGGTCGGCGACGTAGATGGTCGGCTCCTCGGGCAGGCGCTCGCGGATCGCGCGCAGCACCGTGAGCCCGCCCACGCCACTGTCGAAGACGCCGATCGGGCGGTTGTCGCCGGCCATGGTGCCTAGGCTATGCCCTGTCCCTCGGCGACTGTTAGGAAGTCCAGGAGGGCGGCCGCGAACTCCTCCGGCCGGTCCTCCTGGGGGTGGTGGCGGGCGCCCTCGATGAGCACCAGGCGGGCGCCCGGGATGCGCTCGGCGAGCACGCGCGAAGCGCCCAGGATCCAGGGATCGTCCTGGCTGCCGGTGAGGACCAGCGTGGGCACCTTGATCTTCTCGACCGCGTGGGCGGCCTCCGAGGGCGGGCGCGGCGCGGGCAGGTCCGGCCGCTGCCGCTCCAGCACCCGGCGGGCCCGCGTCAGCTGCGCGTCGCCGCCGATCCAGAGCTCGGCGGCGGCCTGGAGCGCGATCTCGATGTCGCCGGCCGACTTCGCCGCCCGCCAGCGTTCCAGGCGCGCCACGCTCTCGGCCGGCGGCTCCGGCTCACCGAAGCCGGGGGCGACCAGCGTGAGGGAGCGCACCAGCTGCGGCCGCTCGACGGCGGTCACGCGGGCGATCCCGGCGCCCATCGAGTTGCCGACCAGGTGCGCGCTCTCCACGCCCGCGGCCGCCAGCACCCCGGCCAGGTCGTCGAGCACGTCGTAGTCCGTCTCGGGGTCCGGCGACTGGCCGAAGCCTCGGGCATCGTAGCGGATGACCTGGTGGGCCACCGCCAGCGCCGGCACCACCAGGTCCCAGGAGCTGGAATCGCTGAGTCCCGAGTGGATGAGGACCAGCGGCGAGCCGTTGCCGGCGACCTCGAAGTGGAGGTCGGTCCTCTGGATCAGAGCCGTGGGCTGAGCCGGTAGCCGAGCCCGGGCACCGCCTCCAGGGAGACGCCGGAGTCGGTCTTGGAGTCGAGCTTCTTGCGCAGGCGCTGGATATGGGGGTCGACGGAGTGGTAGTCGACGTCGGCCAGATAACCCCAGACCTTCTCCAGCAGCTGGGCGCGGGTCAGGACGCGGCCGGGGTTGGCCGCCAGCAGCGCCAGCAGGTTGAACTCGGTCATGGTGAGTTTGACCTCGCGATCGTTGACGCGGACCCGCCGACCCTCGGTGTCGATCTCGACCACGCCCACCGCCAGCACCCCATCCCGCTGCGGCCCGGCCGGCACCATCGAGGCGCGGCGCAGGTGGGCGCCCAGGCGCGCGCTCAGCTCGCGGGCGTCGAAAGGCTTGGTGATGTAGTCGTCGGCGCCGACCTCGAGGCCCACCACGATGTCGACCTTGGAGGTGCGGCCGGTCAGCATCACGATCGGGCTGGAGACGCCCTGGCGCCGCATCTCCCGGCAGACCTCGATGCCGCTGATGTCGGGGAGGACCCAGTCCAGCAGGACCAGGTCGGGCTCGCTGGACACCGCCGCCTGGACTCCCTGGCGCCCGGCCGCGGCCTCCACGACTTCGTAGCCGTCGCGACGGCACACCTCGCTGACGATGGCGCGAATCGCGGCGTCATCCTCGATGAGCAGGACTTTCCGGCGCTTGCGCGCTGCCTGTGAACTCAAGGGCTCAGTCCATTATGGGGAGAGACCTGGTTTCGGCTACCTGGCGAAGCCCACCGGGCGGCGCGACGACTCCTTCTGCTTGCGCTTGCGCATCAGGAGCGCCTTCTGGTCGCCCGCGTCGATGATGTCGACCAGGTGCCAGTCGTCGTGGGAGGCCTCGCTGAGCTTCTCGGCGATCGTGCCATCCAGCACCTCGGCGACGCTCACCACATCGACGCGGTACTCGTACTCGCGCTCGGTGGGCGAGTCGACCCGGGGCACCATGGTGGCGGTGCCGGCGGCCGCCGCGGGCTCCTCGTCGGGTTCGTCGGGATCCTCGTCCGGCTCGGGGACGATGATCGGCTCGGGTTCTTCCTCGGAGCGCAGGCGCATTCGAGCGATTTTAGTTAGCCCGACGGGGCGCTCGCCGAGTAGCGAGCTCCGATTCGATAACCTCGTCCTTGGCCGCGTGCCGGCCGGCGATGGGTCTCGCCTAGCGCGCCGAACGCTGATGGGCCCTACTCCAACCGTCGTTCGGAGGGCCATCACGTTGAACATCTATGCCGTCACGGCCGCCTGGGTAGGACTCGCCCTTCTGGCCAGCCTGGTCTCCATCCGCATCGGCATCTCGGTGGCGCTGGTCGAGATCGTGGTGGGAGCGGTCGCCGGTAACCTGCCCCACGGCCACGACCTCGTGCAGCAGACCGCTTTCACCACCTTCCTGGCCGGCGCCGGCTCGATGCTGCTCACCTTCCTGGCCGGGGCCGAGATCGACCCGCTGTCCTTCCGCCGCCACCTGCGCGCCAGCCTGGTGATCGGGACGCTCAGCTTCGCCCTGCCCTTCGCCGGCGCCTTCGCGGTCTGCCACTTCCTGCTCGGCTGGCGGCTGGGCGCTTCCGAGATCGCCGGCACCGCGCTCAGCACGACCTCGGTGGCCGTGGTCTACGCCGTGATGGTCGAGACCGGGCTCAACCGCCAGGACCTCGGCAAGCTGATCCTGGCCGCCTGCTTCGTCACCGACCTCGGCACCGTGCTGGCGCTGGGCGCCCTGTTCGCCGGCTATGGGCCGCTCCTGGCGGTCTTCGTGGGCGCCTGCGTGCTCGTGATCCCGGTGCTGCCCTGGATGACGCGCCGGGTGATCGCGTGGTTCGGGCATCGCGTCAGCGAGCCGGAGATCAAGTTCCTGCTCTTCGTCCTCTTCGGCCTGGGCGGGCTGGCCGCGGCCGCCGGTTCCGAAGCCGTGCTGCCGGCCTACCTGGCGGGGCTGGTGGTGGCGGGCGTCTTCCTCTCCGACCGCGTGCTCATCGACCGCATGCGCAGCATCGCGTTCGCGCTCCTGACACCGTTCTTCTTCCTGCGGGCGGGCCTCAACATCTCCGGCGCCGCCCTGGTGTCAGGCGCCGGCCTGATCGCCCTCCTGTTCGGCGTCAAGATGGTGACCAAGTTCGCCGGCGTATGGCCTTCTGCGGCTTGGTTCGGCGTCGCCGGGCGCGAGCGCAACTACACCACGCTGCTGATGGCGACCGGCCTGACGTTCGGATCGATCGCGGCCCTGTTCGGACTCAACCATCAGCTCGTGGACCAGGCTCAGTACTCGGTGCTGGTCACCGTCGTCATCCTCTCGGCGCTCCTCCCCACCCTGGTCGCGCAGCGGCTGTTCCAGCCCCAGACCGTCGATGTCGAGGAGGAGGAGGCGCTGGGCGCCGAGGATGCCGCGATCATCCACCGCCCTGCACGCTGAAGGTGGTGCGGGGGTGCGGCGTCAAGCGCCGGGTACGGAGTCGGTCCAATTTGACGCCAGCACCAGCGTCGCCAGCTGCACGCTACCGTCGGCCAGGCTCACCGCGCGGTTCGCCAGGGCGGCCCCGGTCCTCGGATCGACGATCAGCTGGTTCTGCACTTTGCCGAACTCGAAGACGAGCACGATGCCGCGGCGGCCGGCGGGATCGACCATGTTGCCGGCGTAGTGCACCTCTGGGCGCTGCGCGATCGACCGGTAGGCGGCGGCGAGGGTGGCGGGAGAGGTGGGCGCCAGCGCCAGCTCGACGGCCTCGCCGAAGATGCGGGCCGTGAACGCGGTCGTGTGATACGGCTCGGCGAGGAAGGCGCTCACACCCGAGGTATCGGTCGGCAGCTGCTGCAGCTCGGCGAACGTGAAGGCCCGCCCTTCCACCATGAAGCGGTGGGCGCCCCAGTCCGCGGGGTCGGCGGGCCGCAGGCTGCCGCCGACGGAGAAGTAGGTGGGATCGCTTGCCGAGTAGCCGACCCAGCGCTCGTTGATGGTTCCGGCCGCGTCACCGGTCTGGACTCGGAAGTGCCACCAGCGGCGAGGCGGCCTGGGCGCCCCCGGTGTCGCGGTCAACGCAGGCGCGGTGGCCCCGGGTATCCAGGCGGCGAGGGCGGAGGCGGGCGTCGAATGCGCCGCCTGGGCTGTGCCGACGGGTCGCGGCCCCCCGGCGCAGGCTGTGGCGGCCAGGGCCACGAGCATGATCGCGCAGGTCAAAGGCGCGCCTGGCCGCAACCGCGGGCGCCGCCGCATCGCAGCGCAATTCATAGCACCCGAAACAGTGGTGCGGGTGGCAGGATTCGAACCTGCACGCCCGAAGGCCGAGGTTTTTAAGACCTCTGCGGCTGCCGGTTTCGCCACACCCGCGGCGCTGTTGGCCTGATTCTGCCCTACCGGAAGGGCGCTGACACCTCGAGCAACCGCGCCAGCGCGGCCTCCGGGAGCTTGACCTCGAGTGCTCCGGCGCTGTCGACCAGCTGCTCGGGCCGCGAGGCGCCCACGAGGGGACTCGTGACGTCGGTCTGCGCCAGGAGCCAGGCCAGCGCCACCTGGGCCGGCGTGCGGGACAGCTCGGCGGCCACCTCGACGACCGCTTCCACCACGTCGAACATGGTCTCGTTCCAGTAGCGCCCCTGGTACATGCGCCCGTAGTCGCCCTGAGCGAAGCGCGACTCCGCAGGCGGCTCCTGGCCGCGCCGGTACTTGCCGGTCAGCATGCCGGCGCCCAGCGGGTTGTAGGGCACGACCCCGATGCCGGCGGCGCGGCAGAGCGGGAGCAGGTCGCGCTCGTACACGCGGTTGAGGAGGTTGTAGCGGGGCTGCACGACCGTCACCCGCGCCAGCCGGCGCTCGGCGGCCAGGGCCATCAACCAGCCCAGCTGCCAGGCCTCGAAATTGGAGACGCCGATGTAGTGCACTTTGCCGTCGCGCACCAGGCGGTCGAGGGCCTCCAGTGTTTCCTCGTAGGGCGCACCGAGGTCCGAGTGATGCAGGTAGAAGATGTCGACGCGGTCCGTGCGCAGCCGGCGCAGGGAGGCTTCGCAGGCCTCGATCACATGCTTGCGCGAGCCACCCGCGTCATTGGCGGCGGGGCCGACGCGATTGACGCACTTGGTGGCGATCACGAAGCGGGAGCGGCGGCCCTCGAGCCAGCGGCCGACGATCTCCTCGGTGAGGCCCGCGGTCTCGATCGAGGCTGGCACGGGGTAGACGTCGGCGAGGTCGATGAAGTCGATGCCGAGGTCGGCGGCCTGGTCGAGGACCGCGTGGGCGGCCTCCTCGGCGACCTGGGTGCCGAAGATCATGGTGCCCAGGCAGAGGCGGCTGACGCGCAGCCCGCTCTGGCCGAGCCGGACGCTATCCACGGTCGGCCTGGGCCGGGTATTCGAAGAATCCGCGGCCCGTCTTGCGGCCGAGGTGGCCCTGGTCGATCTTGTCCTGGAGCACCTTGGGCGCGCCCTTGCCGCCCTCCAGCCGGGCCCGATCCTCGAGCGCGCCATAGAAGATGTCGAGGCCGCTGAAGTCGAGCAGCTCGAAGGGCCCCATCGGCCAGTTGAGGCCCTTCTTGACCGCGGTGTCGATGTCCTGGGCGCTGGCGTAGCCGCCCTCCAGCAGGCGCATCGCCTCCTCGGCGGCGGCGAACAGGATCCGGTTGACGATGAAGCCGTGGATCTCCTTGTTGATCAGCACCGGCACCCGGTCGATGCTGCGCACGAACTCCATCGCGATCTCCACGGTCTGGTCGGAGGTCTGCGGGCCCCGCACCACCTCGCACAGCTGCATGACGGTGACCGGGTGGAAGAAGTGCAGGTTGCAGCAGCGCTCGGGGCGGCTGGTCAACTGCGCCAGGCGGGAGATGGCGATGGTGCTCGAGTTGCTGGCCAGCACCGCCTGGGCGGGCGCGCTGCGCTCCAGCTCCTCGAAGACCTGGCGCTTGACGTCGAGGTTCTCGAACACGGCCTCGATCACCAGGTCGGCCTGGCTCGCGCCACCGGCCAGGTCGGTGCTGGTCCGGACACGGTGCAGAGCCGCCTCGGCCTGCTCCGGCGTCAGGCGCCCCTTCTCCACACCGCGCGCGACCAGCTTCCGGTTCTGCTCGAGCGCGCGGTCGAGCTGGGCCTGGTCGGCATCGACCAGGGTGACGTCGTAGCGGCCGCTGTAGGCGGTCTGGAGCGCGATCTGAGAGCCCATGGTGCCGGCGCCGACGACCACGACGTGGCCCAGATCAGCCATTCAAAATGCGTCCCGTGAAGATCAGCATGGACCGCTTCGAAGAGGCGGTCACCGAGGCCATCGACTCCATACCCGACACCTTCCAGCCATACCTGGAGGGTATCGAGTTCGTGGTCGCCGAATCCTCACCCGAGGGCAACCTCGGCCTGTACGAGGGCGCCACCGCCCTCCACCACGACTGGCCGCAGCGGATCACTGTGTACAAGCGGCCGCACGAGACGTCGGCCGAGAGCTGGCGCGAGCTGGTGATCGAGATCCGGCGCACGATCCTGCACGAGGTCGGCCACCATTTCGGCATGGAGGAGCACGAGCTCCCCTACTGAAGGCCCCAGTAGGCCCGGTCCCAGAGCACCAGCGGGTCGCCCGGACCGATCCCGCAGGCTCCGACCCGACCGATCACGATCTCGTGGTCGCCGCCGGGATGGATGTCCTCCACCGTGCACTCGACCCAGGCCAGCGCGCCTTCCAGGATCGGCAGGCCGTTGCCGCCCAGCCGGTGCGGCACCTCGCGCCAGGAGCGGTCGACGGCGGGCGCCTGGCCCGAGAAGCGCTCGGCCAGGAAGGTGTGCCGGCGGGCCAGGATGCTGGCGTTGAAGGCCCCATGCTCGCGCAGCGCGACCCGGGTCAGAGACTGCTGGTCGAGGCAGACCAGGACCAGCGGCGGCTCCAGGGAGAGCGAGGTGAAGCTGGTGGCGGTGAGCCCCCGGAAGGCCTCCCCCTCCCGGGTGCTGATCACGACCACGCCCGCCGGCAGCCGGGCCAGGGTGTCGCGGAAGGCGGTCGGGCCGGCGGTCACGAACTAAGAATCGGGGATCGCGGGGCCCGGCGTCGCGTAAGGGGGGCGCGGAGTGGCACGGCAGGGATGGGCGCATTGTCCGGAAAGTGCGCCCATCCCTGCCGT
>Ga0207684_10000213_pt1 | contig 89549 bp, 82 predicted proteins | sample KBSK5501metaG_FD_184342 | JGI IMG/M metagenome (GOLD analysis project Ga0207684, IMG submission 184342) | Corn, switchgrass and miscanthus rhizosphere microbial communities from Kellogg Biological Station, Michigan, USA - KBS K5-50-1 metaG... | ecosystem: Host-associated > Plants > Roots >...
CAGGACCCACTGCGCCGTCTTGGCAGGAAGCGCGCGATATTCCTCGGTGGACTGAACTAGCTTGTCGAGCTCACCATAGCCGAGAATAGTGTGGTCGTTGATGTAGGCTTGTCGGGTGAGGTAGAGGGCGGCATTGTAGAGGTTTTTGCTGGCAAAGGCTGCCGCGTCAAGCGCCGCCCAGCGGGGGTCATGGCGATCAATGCGATGCTGTTCCACCAACTGCATGTGTCTGCTCACCCTTTGTGAGTGCCTTGATGATGAGCTCTATGTTTCGTTTGGCGCGCCGCTGCCCGGACAGCCGCACTACATGAATATACCATCGCCACAAAGTCGCTCACCAAGTCCTCACGCCCATCCTCCGCATGGTTGCCCACTTCGATGCCTCGTCCCTGTTGTTCGAGCAGCGTTTGCAGGTAGCCAAAGCCGAAATGAGTTCCCCGATCGTTGTGCTCGACGACGATCACTCCAATCGAGTGGTCCGCCAACAAGCGGAGAAAACGCCGGCGCCGGTCATTGACTCCCGAACCCACCTTGTTGACTACCTGGGCGATTTGATACCCCTTCGCGCTGCTGTAGGCAACGAGTCAGTCCGCCTGCTGCTCAAGATCAGCAAGATCAGGGCGATGTTCCGCTGCCGATACCCAGGCATAGACCGGGACGGACACCGGTTGCTGTCTTTCACCCATCTCCTCAGGCGCACAGGTCATAACCGTGCCTGAGGGGAGTTGTTGCCCCGGCAGGCGCCCCTGCTTGAACCAGCGCCACGCGGTTTCGTACCGCACCCCATCTTGCGAGCGTAGTCACTTACCTTCATGCCAGCAGCATGTCATGTATCGCTATATTTCGCTATATTTCGCTATATTTCTTGCCTGCATCAACGATACCCGATCAGCAGCAGGCCTTCCCAGCGCACGACGGCGCGGCGATAGAGGAAGATCGGCAGACACACCGCCGCGACGGCCAGCATGACGGGGAGGTCGAACTGGATCGCGGCAGGGGAGACCGCGACGCCACGCGCGGTCGCGACACTGGCCACACCGAGCACGCCGAAGATGTTGACGATGTTGCTGCCAATCAGATTCCCCCGCAGGCCGGCGATTACAGCTGTCGCCAGCTCCGGCAGCGAGGTCCCAACCGCCACAATGGTCAGGGAGACGAGGAGCTGGCTGATCCCCAACGCGGCGGCGAACGCCACCGCGCCGTCCACGATCCAGCGCGCGCCGAGAATCAGCTAGAGCAGCAGCGCCGAGGCGCCGATCATGACGGGCGTATCGAGCCAGACGATGGTGTTGTTGACACGAAGGGGGGATGCGATCAGCGCGGCGACGCCGAGGATCAGGAGGATATTGGCGATGTTGCTGCCGACGACGTTCCCAAGCGCCACATCCGGCTGATTGGCAAGGCTGGCCTGCAACGAGACGGCGAGTTCGGGCGCGCTCGTGCCGAAGGCGACAATGGTGAGGCCGACGACGAGCGGAGGAACGCCGGTGGCGACCGCCAGACGTGACGCGCCGCGCACAAGGGCCTCGGCGCCGACGATGAGGAGCGCGATACCAGACACAAAGAGCAACGCGGTAACACTGTCAGACGACATGAACTCGATTGCCTCTAATCCTGCTTCTACGTCCGCATAGGGCGGGCTAGCGTCGCCCACAAGCGAGCGACTTCTTCTGGCCGGTGCGGATGATAGGCCGAGTTTGGCAACCAGGCAATGGCAGGGGAAGAGCCAGGAGCTTCGCTGTCTGGCGCGCGCCGCGGATCGAGGGATCTGACGGACAGGGCGCCGCATGTGGTATAGTGCGCGGGCAGTCGATTGCGTGCGTGTGGCTCCTGGCAGGGCCGTTTTCCGCTTCCCTTCACGCCTCACCAATCCTTCGGGTGGCGCACAGACTGAATGAACCGTCGTCTGAGACCGCCTTCCGAGGGGGATGGCGCCAAGCGAAGCTGCTAGCAGCTAATTGAAGGAGTGGAGCCACCATGGCGACACGCATCTATGTGGGGAATCTTCCCTATTCCGCGACCAACGATCAACTCGCCGAACTCTTCAGCCAGTATGGCGAGGTGGCCGAGGCCACAGTGGTGATGGATCGCGGCACGGGCCAGAGCAAGGGCTTCGGTTTTGTCGAGATGACGACCGACGACGCCGCGCGCGAGGCTATCGCCGGACTGAACGGCGCGATGCTGGGCGGGCGCGCCTTGCGGGTGAATGAGGCGCAGGCGCGCACCGATCGCTCGAGTGGTGGCTACAACGACCGCTCACGCGGACCGCGCTGGTAGCCGTCGTCGCCGCGTGCGGAGAAGCTCTGGCTGACGCTGGAGCTTCTCACGTCATCGCCTCGACTACAGCTCAATCGACTACCCAGGCGCTTGCCGTTGCGGCGGGTCGCAGCGCATCCAGCCTCGTGTAGCGCAGTGAGGGCCAACCATGGGAACGACTGGCCCGGCGAAGACGCCGGAGGAGGCGTGCTACACCAGCGCCTGCCAGCAGATGGCGGTGTATGTCTGCGCGTTCTGTGGCAAGCCCTGCTGCGCGCTGCATGTGCGCCACGTGCAGATTGAGCGTCGGGAATCCCCAGACGACACGCGACAAGGGCGCTGGTCGCTCGTGCGCGCGCCGAGCCACACCGCTATGTATACGCTCTGCGTGCGTTGCGCGCGGAAGTGAACACGTGACAGATTTCAAGGATCACTAAGCATCACTACTGCGCACGCTTCAGCGACTGCGCATTCTCTGGTCTGCGCTCACTCATATCTCGAGCGCTTCTCGAACATTGCGCACACTCTTTCAAACGGCTTCATCCAGCGCCTATTGATGCGTAGATTCTTGCGGACCTATTTGTTGCGGAGGCGCCACATGGCAGGCGCTTTTCACATCCACAGCTCTGGCCCCACCGGGCGAGCATCGACTCTGGCGCATGGTGGAACGTATAAACATGGTCGTGCATGGTCGTGCTCTGCGCACGAGGACGGCACGAGGACAATACGCCTGTCTCATTGACAACAACAGTCGTCTGAAGGAGGATATTCTGGCTGCGCCCATGAGTTCGCTTACGGGTTGGCTGAGGCACTAAGTGACAGCGTGCGCCGATTCAGTAGTCACTGGCGGCATGAATGCGGCATGAATGCAGCATGAACAGGGAGCGTGTATGGACTTCTCGGGCGAGCGCAGCCGTTCGGATCATACGCTACCTGATGCGACTTATGCCGAGAGTGATGAGCCTGGGGCGCCAGAATCCAACCATAATGAGGCCGCTGGAATCGTGGACGGCGCTTGGCAGAGCAGCGCCGACGTCGAACCAACCGCGTGGGCGCTGAGGGATGCGACTGGCGCTGCGGCGCAGGTTGCGCTGAGCGCGCCACATGAGCCGAACACCGCGGAGAACATCTCGGCCACTGACGCCGCGGGGACGGCGGCTGGGAGCGAGAGCGGACGACAGGTTGTGCGCTCGGCAGCCGTGATTACACTAGGCACGTTGTTGGGGAGTGTTCTGGGTTTCGTGCGTTTGATTACGATCAATCTCTTGTTCTACGGTGGCGCAAGCGGCGCATTCACCACTGCATTGCGCCCGGTCCAGCAGATCAGCGACCTGGTCATCGGGGGGTCGGTGAGCGGCGCGCTCATTCCCACATTCGTCGATTATAGCCAGGAGCGGCGCAGCGACGAACTGCGGAAGGTGTATAACACCGTGGCGACCCTCGTCACCATTCTGATGGTTCTGGCGTGTGTTGGCGTCATCCTCGCCGCGCCCTATTTTGTTCCTTTCGAGACGCAGCGGTTCGCTCCTGCGGATCAGCAGCTGACGGTGCGGCTCGTACAGATCGCCTCGGTCTCGCTGCTCGGATTGGGCCTGTACGCGGTTGGCTCGGCGCTCCTCTATGCGCTCAAACAGGTTGTTTTTCCGGCCTTCGCGACCGGTCTCTACCACCTGTCGATCATTGCGTGTGGGAGTCTTGTCTTGCTGTGGGCGCTGTTCCAGGCAGGGCTGCCGTTTGACGCCGCGCTGCAGCCGGGCGCAGACAACCAACTGATCGAGATGGCGCGCGCGCAGGGAACGTATGGACTCGCCGTAGGCGCCGCACTGGGCGCCGCTGCGGAGTTCTTGCTCCTGCTGATTCCGCTTCGGCGCATCCTGCACGTCTGGAGACCGGCGCTGCACCTGCGGCACCCCGCTGTGCGCCAGATCATGCGGCTGTATGGGCCGCTGTTGTTCGGCCTGTTCATCACTCTGATCATGCAGAATATTGATGTGACGCTGATGGGTCTAACGCCCGGCGGCGCAGCGCAAAACGCTACCTCGTTCGCAAATGCGATCCCATTGATCCAGTTCCCCTTAGGACTGGTGGCCGCTGCGCTCTCATTCTCGATCTTGCCTGTGCTCGTGGTCGCCGCCAACAAAGACGATCTCATTGCCTTCAAGCGAACGCTGACGCTCGGTTTTCGTCTGGGGACAGTGTTGTTGCTGCCTGCAGCGGTAGGCTTATTTCTCTTGGCAAAGCCAATCATGACGCTGCTATTTCAACACGGCGCGTGCGATAGCGGCTGCACCGATCGCAACGTCCTGGCCATTCAAAATTTGAGTTTGCAGCTCCCAATAGGGGCATTTAATCTGCTCCTTATCGCGGCGTTCTACGCCCGTAAGAACACGCTCACTCCCGCATTGCTCCTTCTAGTCAGCATGGTGTGTTATCTCTCTGTCGCAGTGCCTTTCGCGCCAACCATTGGTCTGCCCGCCATCGCCTTTGCTAATTCGTTTGCGCTCATCACTTACACAATTTTGATGTACATCACGCTCACGTTAACCATCGGCGCGCTGAATATTCGCCAGCAACTCGACAACCTCTGGCGTCTTGCGCTGGCAGCGGCAGGAATGGCCGTGGTGATTTGGGTGTTGCTTCTGTACCTAGCAACGCTGGATACACCGTACTTCTCAGAAAAGATCGCGATAGGCAGACTGCTGATCGTAGTCGTGGTTGGCCTCGCTGGTTCTGCGACCTATGTCCTGCTTGCCGCGTTGCTGCGCGTACATGAAGTAAAGATGGCAGGCAGGATGTTGCTCGCGCGAGTTGGGGGCCGCAGAGGCGCCAAGTCCGGTGGACCTATGGACGCTGGTTTGCCCCACGAGCGTGCGCAATAGGCGGATGCGCCGCCAGGAGGGCGCGCCTCTAGGTCGGCGCTGAGCCGCAGCTTTCGCGGCGTCATGGGCTCCATCTACGTCTTGCGCGATAGCCTGAAAGTCTTCGTCAGCGCCTGGAACAGCCGCCAGCGCTATCGGACACGCCCATGCCTACTTTTCCCTGTCTCCAGTTCCACTGCCCGAACGATCATGCGCTCCACAAGACCCATATCCTTGACAACACCTACGCCACCCTGTAGCATCGTGCCCGGTGTTTCGTAAGCGCGAGGCGCGAGCGATAGAATCGCGAGACGCTTGGGTTGGCGCGACGTTATTGCAAGGAATACGAGCGATGTCGATAGTGGCTGAGATTCGCGTTGGCGCACAGGCAGCATATTACAGCGCTTTGAAGGGGCGGCGAACTTTTGCCTTCCAGGGAACTACTTATAAATATCTGATACGGCGCTACAACACCACCTATGCGAATGAGCGCGCAGTCGAGATTCCCATTGCGATGGCCGTTGTCCGTCAGTATCCTGAGGAGCGTGTGCTCGAGGCTGGCAATGTGCTCGCTCATTACTATCCACACCATCATGACGTGCTGGACAAATATGAGCAGGCTTCCGGCGTTATGAATGGTGATGTTGTGGACTTCCAGCCAGGCAAGGTCTATGATCTGATCGTGAGCATCTCAACGCTGGAGCATGTGGGTTGGGATGAAGAGCCTCGCGATCCACCCAAGATACTGCGGGGCATCGAGCATCTCGCCTCGCTCCTTGCGCCTGGTGGAAAGTTGTTCGTCACACTGCCAATAGACTACAACGCGACGCTCGATGGTTTCCTCAAAGAGGGGCGCGTGCCTTTTACCTCTATCGCTTTTATGAAGCGCATCAGCAATGACAACCTGTGGCGCGAGGCAAACTGGGCTGAGGTTCAAGACGCGAAATATATCCATGCGCGTCGCAACGCAATTGGTATGGGTGTCAGCCCAACGGCCACAGGGTTGGTCATAGGGGTGGTGCAACGTTAGTGGTCGAAGACACGCCAGACACGACTGCACATAAGACGCGGCAGCGCCTTGACCGGACCTTTGTGTGTACAGGCGCATTATGATACGAAAGCGAGCAACGCATGACATCTGATGAGCGGTTGGGACGTCGAGCGGTCGTATGGGGATTGCGTCAGATACCACTTTACCGTGGCAAAAGGCGACTCGTCGCATGGCTCGCAACACATCTGACGCCAAGTGGATCCGACGATGTGGTGGGCGGGACTATGACTGGTGGGTTCAAGATGCGCCTTTACCTAGGTGATATTCACCAGCGCCTCATGTACTTTTCTGGCGAGTACGAACACCCCACTGCCAACGTGTTTAAGATGGCGCTACGACCTGGCGATATCATCATAGATGGCGGCGCGAATATTGGCTACTACTCTCTCCTATCAGCCACCTTAGTGGGGAAGACAGGTTGCGTTCATTCGTTCGAGCCAATCCCTGAGACCTTCAATACACTTGCGGCTAATGTCGCGTTGAACGATTTTACAAATCTGCGCCTCAACCAGGTGGCGCTCTCTGATCACGCAGGAGACCTGCAATTTGAGATCCCCCTTGACGAGCAGACCCATGCGCGACTCGGCTGGGCGGCGACACAGATTCTAAGGGGGTATGGTCCTGTTGTGCGTGTGCCCGCAACGACGTTAGATGACTATGCCGCATCGCGTGACATTGCTCACATCAGGCTGGTGAAACTCGACCTAGAGGGCGGGGAGTACGAGGCGGTCAAGGGCATGGGGAACCTGCTGAGCGCTCATGCGATTGATTTCCTCATCGCTGAATCCAACACATCGTTACTGGAGGATCGCCAGATGAGCGGGCAGGAAGTGATAGAGGAACTCATGGGTCATGGCTATCGCCGCTATGCGATCGGCGCAACCTTCTGGGGCGGGCCGCGCATCGAGGATCCTGCAACTCAGACATATGAGGTCGAGGAGTATCTCTTTGTCGCGCCGGGAGTCGAACTGCCTACACGGTAATGCACGCGCAGATCAAAGAAATGCTAGATCTTGTGGCGGAAGGCAGCGCGCATTACTGAAAACCAGGTCAGGGGCGGAAGCCCTCAAATTTCGCCCCTTTGTCGCGTGAGCCTGCCTCAACCTCTGATGGAGTGATAGCGCCTGCCTTGCCCAAAATAGCAGCTGACGCCAGTCGCCGCCTTAGGGTGTGCTCACGCCAGCGCGCATGATACGGCCAACACCCGGTCTCGTCAAGGCGCAGTCACATTTTTCGTTGGGCGGTTGGTCATCGCCCGGTTGACGAAACGTGCTTGTAATACGGAGGAGAACACAAGAGCGTCACGAGACCGTCATTAGCGACAATAATCGGTGGCGGGAGGCGGCCTGGACCGAGGTTCAAGACGCCAGGCATGGACATGCGCGGCGCAATGCTCTTGGTATGAGTGGCAGTCCGACAGCCACTGGTCTGGCCATAGGCGCAATCCAGCTCTAGCGGTCGAAAACCCGTCGGACACGTGTGCGCACACGCCGCAGCGGCGCCTTGACCCTACGATTCACGAGACTATCTCCGGCGCCCAGCTTCAAATTGGCCTCCATCTGGTCAATCTCGGCGGCGAGTTGCGCCGACGGTTTGGCCCAGGCGTTCTGGCTGGCGGGATAATTCGCGGTCTTGCGCAGGGTCAGGTGAACTGAAGTATAGGTGTAGCCCTGATCGGTCACGACCAGACACGGATAGTGTGACCAGATGATCTCGCCGACACGGGGAAACTTGCCCTGTTTCGCCAGCGTGGCATCCACGTCGGCGGCGTAGAAGCTCTGGCTCTTCTTCGAGGCCAGGGTCGCCTCGGAGATGGTGGTGTCCATCTCATCCACTGGCTCCAGCCCACTCGCTTCGACGATATAGCGCTGCAGGTCCTCACGCGAGAAGAAGCGCAGGCCATCCCAGCCCTCGCCACCTGGAGGCGCGCCGATGCGATATTCGGTCGAGACAGTCATGACGCCGCCGGGTTTGAGAACGCGCCCCATCTCGTAGGCGGAGGCGGCAATAGAACTCCAACCGCCAAAGTGTTCGATGGAGCCGGAACTGAAAATGCCGTCGAAGGTGTTCTCGGGATAGTGGAGAAGACGCGCATCCATGTGTTGCACGATCAGGTGGTCGCGGCGGTAGGGATACGGCGCGAAGCGATCCGGCGAGACCAGCATGTGCCATGGCGCTGAAGCGCCCCAACTCCCCGCAGCCAGAAAGAGATCGGTAGCGTAGACATCGTGTACATGGTTGGTCAGATAGAAGATGGTGGCCTCGGTGCCTGCGCCGATGCCGAGAATATCCGCATCCTGCCGCAGCGCGCCAAACTGGCGGAGCGCGCGCACACTCATGGCGATCTCCCAGTACTTGCGGTATTCGGCTCCCTTGGGGAACTCCGGAGTGAAGTGCTTGATCTCGTGGCGAAAGACATCGCGTATCACTGCCGCCAGTTCAGGATCGGCGAAATCTTCGTACTCCACTACCTTATTGAACGGAAGTGTCGAGACCTGGGCCATATTGAGAGCGCCTTCCTGAGTCGTTGATGTTCCAGCCGCCATATTCTCCAGCCAACGCGCTCGTCGCCAAGGCCGAACGCGGGTGTAGGAGCCAGGGCGCATGATACTGGGAATGAGCGCCTTCGTCAAGGTGTGGCTGCGCGAGCGCCGGACATCGCCCGTCTGGCGCACATCGCATATAATACGGAAGGATCATGCAAGAAGGCCGGAGTCCGCCTCCGATCTGGGCGCGCATGATCTGCGCGCTCCGTGGCGCTGCGCAATGAAGTGGGGATATGGCATGGATACGCCAGTGTCAGAGCGGTCAGATGTTCTCGTATTTTTCGGCGCTACCGGCGACCTCGCTTACAAACAGGTTTTCCCTGCGCTGCAGGCGATGGTGCGCCATAGTCATCTCGATATGCCGGTCATCGGGGTCGCGCGTTCCATGTGGAGCGACGATCAACTGCGCGCGCGCGCCAGGGAGAGCGTCACCGCGCATGGCGGGCTGGATGAAGTGGCGTTCGCCAAACTGGCTTCGTTGCTGCGCTATGTGAGCGTGGATTACACCGATCCCGCCTCGTTCACGCGGCTGCGCCAGGCGATGGACGGCGCGCAACGACCGCTCTTCTATCTTGCGATCCCGCCCGAAGCCTTCACCGACGTCGCCCGGCATCTGGCCTCTTCTGGTTCCGCGGAGAACGCGCGTATCATTGTCGAGAAACCCTTCGGGCGCGACCTGGCCTCGGCGCGCGCCTTGAACGCGACGCTACGGCGCTATTTCGCCGAGGAGAATATCTTCCGCATCGACCACTACCTCGGTAAAGAGGCGGTGCTAAACCTGCTCTACTTCCGCTTCGCTAACTCGTTCCTGGAGCCGATGTGGAACAATAACTACATCCGCAGCGTGCAGGTCACGATGGCGGAGGCTTTCGGCGTCGAGGGGCGCGGCGCGTTCTATGAAGAGGCCGGCGCGATCCGCGACGTGATCCAGAATCACCTCTTGCAGCTCGTCGCCTTGCTAACGATGGAGGCGCCCGGCCGTGGCGATCTTGACGGCATACGCGACGCCAAGGCCGAGGCGTTCAAGGCCATGCTCCCGATCCAGCGCGAGGATGTTGTGCGTGGGCAGTACATCGGCTACCGTGACGAGCCGCGCGTCGCCCCCGGTTCTACTGTCGAGACGTTCGCGGCGCTGCGGCTCTTCCTGCTGAACCAGCGCTGGGCGGGGACGCCCTTCCTCATCCGCGCGGGCAAACAACTGCCACAGACGATTGTCGAAGTCATGGTACAACTCAAGCGCCCGCCAGAGAACGTCTTCAGCGAGGGGCGCTCCGGACGGCCCAACTACCTGCGCTTCCGTGTCAGCCCGACGGTGCAAATCGCGCTCGGCGCGCGGGTGAAGGCGCCGGGCGAGGCGATGGTTGGCTCCGAGGTGGAGCTGCTCTTTCAGGAGCAGCCCAGCGACGAGATGCCGCCATATGAGCGGCTACTCAACGACGCGATACATGGCGTCAAGACGCTCTTCGCGCGCGAGGATAACGTGGAGGAGGCGTGGCGCGTGGTGGATCCCATACTGGGAGATGTGGTTCCAGTTCTGCCTTACGAGCAGGGAACCTGGGGCCCGCCGGAGGCGAACGCGCTGGCGGTGGAGGTCGGCGGTTGGCGCAACCCCATGCTGGCGCTGGGAGATGGGCGCACGATCCTGCCTGGGAATCCGCCAGCGACGACCCAGGGCGACCACTGGTGACGCGCAGGCGACGCGCGTGGCGCCAAGCGTCGCGCCAGACGTCGCAACCACGATTTTCAATGATGATTCCCAAGGAGAGAGCGATGAACGCGACGAAGGAACTGCACGAGGCGGGCCAGAGCTTGTGGCTGGACAACATCACCCGCGACCTGGTGCGCAGCGGCGAGCTGCAACGCTACATCGAGGAATACGCCATCACCGGGCTGACCTCGAATCCGACGATCTTCGATAAAGCCATCGGCGAGGGCGCCGCGTACGACGAGTCCATCCGGCAGAAGACACGCCAGGGGATCACGGGCGAGCGGCTCTTCTTCGAGCTGGCCATCGAGGACCTGACCGCCGCCACCGACCTCTTCCTCCCGATTCACCAATCCACCGGCGGGCTGGACGGCTGGGCCTCGCTGGAGGTCTCGCCGCTGCTGGCCTATGATACCGCCAGCACGATCCAGGAGGCGAAGGACCTCTGGGCGCGGGCGAAGCGGGAGAACCTGTTCATCAAGATTCCCGGCACGCCGGAGGGGAACCCCGCTATTGAGGAATCCATCTTCGCTGGCGTACCAATCAACGTGACGCTGCTCTTCTCACGCGAGCAGTACCTGGCCTCCGCGGAGGCGTACATGCGCGGCGTCGAGCGGCGCATCGCGGCGGGTCTCGATCCGGTCGTCCCTTCGGTCGCCTCGATCTTCATCAGCCGCTGGGATGTCGCGATCAAGGATCAGGTACCGGAGGCGCTGCGCAACCGCCTGGGCATCGCCATCGCCCAGCGCTCCTACAAGGCCTACCGTGAGCTGCTCGCCTCCGAGCGCTGGCAAAAGCTCGCCGCCGCTGGCGCGCAACGGCAGACGCTGCTCTGGGCCAGCACCGGCACGAAGGACCCCAACGCCTCCGATGTCCTCTACATCGAGGCGCTGGCCGCGCCGGAGACGATCAACACGATACCCGAATCCACGCTGCTGGCCTTTGCCAATCACGGCGTGGTTGGCGCGATGATGGACCCCAATGGCGGTGACGCGGAGAGGATGCTGGCCGAGTTCACGCGCGCTGGGGTAGACATTGACGCGCTCGCGCTCAAGCTCCAGCAGGACGGAGCGGCGGCCTTCGTCAAGTCCTGGCATGAGCTGCTGCGCCAGATCGAGGCGAAGGCGGCGGCGCTCAACCAGGCGGTCTGAGGGCGACCTGAAGGGAACGGCGAATGTCGGATGCGAGCACGAGCGCGGCGCCATTGACCGAGCGCCCCGCCTGGAAGGCGCTCCAGGCCCACAGCCAGCAGTTGCGTGAGTCACATCTGCGTGATCTCTTCGCGCATGACCCCACGCGTGGCGAGCGGCTGGCTGTCGAGGCGGCGGGCCTCTACTTCGACTATTCGAAACACCGCGTCAGCGACGAGACGCTGCGCCTGTTACTCCAGCTCGCCGAGGAGAGTGGGCTGCGCGCGCGCATCGAGGCGATGTTTCGCGGCGAGAAGATCAACGTCACCGAGAACCGCGCCGTCCTGCACGTCGCCCTGCGCGCGCCAAAAGGTGAGAGCATCGTCGTGGATGGCGAGGATGTCGTCCCGCAGGTCCACGCCGTACTGGATAAGATGGCCGCCTTCGCCGAGCAGGCGCGCTCCGGCGCGTGGCTGGGGTATACCGGCAAGCGTATCCGCAACGTCATCAACATCGGCATCGGCGGCTCGGACCTCGGCCCAGTGATGGCGTATGAGGCGCTGAAAGACTATAGCCAGCGCGACCTGACCTTCCGCTTCGTCTCGAATGTGGACGGCGACGAGTTCTACGAGGCGACGCGCGACCTCGCGCCGGAGGAGACGCTCTTCATCATCTCCTCGAAGACCTTCACGACGCTGGAGACGATGACCAACGCGCGGACGGCGCGCGCCTGGCTGCTGCGGAGCCTTGGCGATGAGCGGGCGGTGGCGCGGCACTTCGTCGCCGTCTCGACCAATGTCGAGGAGGTGACGAAGTTCGGCATCGACCCGGCCAACATGTTCGTCTTCTGGGACTGGGTCGGCGGGCGCTACTCGATGGACTCGGCGATCGGCCTATCAACGATGATCGTGATTGGCCCGGAGAACTTCCGCACGATGCTGGCTGGCTTCCACGCCATTGACGAGCACTTCCGCACGACGCCGTTCGAGCGCAATATCCCTGTCTTGATGGGACTCCTCGCCGTTTGGTACGGCGACTTCTTCGGCGCGCAGACCGCCGCCGTCCTGCCCTATAGCGCGTACATGAAGCGCTTCCCCGCCTACCTTCAGCAGTTGATGATGGAGAGCAATGGCAAGCACGTCACGCTGAGTGGCGCAAAGGTCAACTACCAGACGGGCGCGATCTACTGGGGCGAGCCGGGCACGAACGGGCAGCACTCCTTCTACCAGCTCATTCATCAGGGCACGGAGCTGATCCCCTGCGACTTCATCGGCTTCACGCGCGCGCAGCACCCGCTGGGCAATCACCAGGACCTGCTGATGGCGAACCTGATCGCGCAGACGGAGGCGCTGGCCTTCGGCAAGACGATCGCGGAGGTGAAGGCCGAGGGGACACCGGATTGGCTCGCGCCGCACCGGACCTTCACCGGCAACCGTCCCACGACGACGCTCCTGGCCGAGCGGCTGGACCCCGAGACGCTGGGTAAGCTGGTCGCGCTCTACGAGCATAGCGTCTTCACTCAGGGGACGATCTGGCAGATCAACTCGTTCGATCAGTGGGGCGTGGAGCTGGGGAAGGCGCTGGCGACGCGCATTATACCGGAACTCTCGGCCGCCGGTGATGCCGCGTTGAACCATGATAGCTCGACCAACACGCTGATTCGCCGCTATCGCGCCAGACGGCCGGTCTCTGGCTAGTCGCGCGTTGGCCTTGTGTGAGAAGATACGGGCGGCTGATTGAGCGGATAGGGAGCGCTAGCGCGCTCAAGAGTGTTCCTGCGCGCGAAACCTGCACATCAAAGGAGATGGACGCATGGCTAAAGTAGAGATGACCAGAGGCAAGTTCGAGAACATCAACGCGCTCGCAAACGAGCGTGGCGTGATCGCGGCGGCGGCGATGGACCAGCGCGGCTCGCTGAAGAAAGCGATCGCCAAGGCGCGTGGCGCGGACGGCCAGGCGACGGCGGAGGACCTGACCGAGTTCAAGACGGTTGTGACGAAGGTGCTGACGCGCCACGCCACCGCGATCCTGATGGACCCGGAGTACGGCCTGCCCGCGCTCAAAGAGAAAGACCCGTCGGCGGGGGTGCTGCTGGCCTATGAGAAGACCGGCTACGACGCGAGCCAGCCGGGACGCCTGCCCGACCTGCTGGACGAGTGGAGCGTGCGCCGACTGGTGGAGGCGGGAGCCAACGCGGTCAAGATTCTGCTCTACTACAATCCCGCCGACGAGGCGCGCATCAACACCATCAAGCACGCCTTCATCGAGCGTGTGGGCGCAGAGTGTCAGGCCTACGACATTCCCTTTTTCCTGGAGCCGCTGGCCTACGACGACGCCTTAGGCGACGAGAAAGGCCCAGAGTTCGCCAAAAAGAAGCCCGAACTCGTGATGCGGTACATGCAGGAGTTCGCCAGGCCGCGGTACGGTGTGGATGTGCTCAAGGTCGAGGTTCCGGTCAACATGAGCTACGTAGAGGGGACGCAGGCGTTCGGCGGGACGAAGGTTTACTCGCGCCAGGACGCGATGCGCCTCTTCCGCGAGGTGGCCAGCGTCTCGACCAAGCCGTTCATCTACCTCAGCGCGGGCGTCTCGGACGCCGTCTTCCGCGAGACGTTGCAGCTCGCCAACGAGGCAGGTGTGAACTACTCCGGCGTGCTCTGTGGCCGCGCGACGTGGCAGGACGGCATCCCGATCTACGCGAAGGAGGGGCGCGCGGCGCTGGAAGCGTGGCTGGAGGATCGCGGCGTCAAGAACCTCAACGCGCTCAACGAGATAGTCGCGCAGGGCGCCAAGCCCTGGTGGACGGTCTACGGCGGCAGGGAGAACATCGAGGTCATGGGGTAGATTGACAGGGTAGATGGGCTCTCCCGCAACTTCCGTGAAGCAATCAGAAGACGAATCAAGCGTCAGAAACCACAGGTGGGGATCCGGCTTCCCCTCGGCACGCGCCAGCGGCACACGTGGATGGCGTATGCTGAAGGTGTGTGGAGAGGGCCAGCGAAATGGACCTAGCACCAGGTACAGCACAGCAAGCGGAGGCAGCCGATGGATTTTGACATTCACGAGCGGGTGGTGGATGACGGCGAGTACCTCGAGGACGCCGCGATCCAGTATCGCGAGCGCCTGATGGAAGTGTTCGCCGCCTCTGCTGAAGCCCAGGAGTTCTCCGATCAGGACCGCGCGATCGGATGGGCCGAGACCTTCATGGAGTATGGCATGGGCTATCTGGGCGTTACCCCCGCCGAGATGACGCCGGAGGACGTGCGCGCGGTGCTCTTTGACCTCTTTCCGCGCAAGGTCTCCGCCGAGCCGGGGTCAGCCCAGGAGATCGTGGGCGAGCTGCGCGCCTTCTGGCACTTCCTGGGTCGCGCGTTCGCGCTGCCCAACGCGGCGGCATGCGAGCGCGTGCTCGACAGCAAGGCGGCACGCACGCTAGAGCAGGCGATGGCGAATCCGGCCAATTTCGGCATGGCGAAGGCGCTCGTCATGCAGGGGGCGGCACGCGGCTTCGACATGACGACCGAAGAGGGACTCAACGCGTGGATGACCACCTACAATGCCGAAGTGGTGGCGCAGCGGGAAGCCGGCAGAGCGCCGTCACCCCTTGGCGGGGGCATGCCGTTCCTGCCGCTCTCCGCCTCGCACAGCCCTGCGAAGAAGGCGAGCGCCGCGCGCAAGCGCAAGCTAGCGCGGGAGAGCCGCAAGCAGAACCGCAAGAAATCCTGAGCCGTATGAGCCATTCACGGACCGCATCCTGGCGCGGCACGTGCGCAGGCGAGGAAGGCAGGAGAGACCATGGCCCATCCGCAGCTCAGGGGGGAGCTCATCGAGGTGATCGAGAACCAACTGCGCGCGAGCGATCCGCCCGAAACGCGACAAACCCTCGATCGGCTGCTCGCGGCCGGCTATGCACGCGAGGCGGCCGTGATGAAGATCGCCGCCGTGCTGCTTGAAGAGATCCACGAGATGCTCGCGCAGCGCGTCCCGTTCGATCGTGCGCGCTTCAAGCAGCGGCTCGACGGCCTCAGCTAGCAAGGCCTCATCCATCCTTCCGCACGCACCGCGTGCCCGCGCGCGGGGCTGTGGCGCACGGCGCGCGGAGAGGACCGCCGTCGTTTCAGGCGGCGGCTAAGACCCGGAGGCGGAGCAACACGAAGCTGGCGCGCCCATACATCGCACGCTTGAGCAGTTTCAAGCGATTGACCTGCCCCTCCACCTGGCCGTTGCTCCACGGCAGGGTGAGGGCCGCGTGGACGGCAGCATAGTCGCGTCGCAAGCCCGCTGCGAAGCGCTGAAGTTCGGGCACATCTGACTGCTCGGCGGCCAGAAGCCAGGGGTCGAAGTCGGTGGCATCGCGGCCACGCAGCAGCGCCAGGAAGCGCTGGGCCAGCAGATAGGCCGCGGCCGCGTCGGGGCAGCGCGCGCACAGCGCGTCGCGATACACCTCCTGCTCGGTGTTGAGCGCGTCCGGCGGCCGCACCAGCAGCCACATTGCCTGCCGCGGCGACCACTTTCGCGCGCCTGGCGCTGCCGTCTGGCGGCCACGGTCCCGGCGCCGATCAGGATGCGGGCGCAGGCGCCGCAGCGCGCGATAGACACTGGCCAAGCTCCCGCGATAGCCCTGGTCGCGCAGCTCCGCCCACAGGGATGTGCCCTGCTGACATCCCGCGTCCCAGCGCTCCACGAGGTAATCCTGGTAGGGGGTGACACTCGACGTCACGTGGGCTGGCAGCCGTCGCGCGAGGCATTCGGTGAGGACATACTTCCTGACGGTGCGCCGGTTGAGGTGCAAGTGCGCCGCGATCCGGCGCACACTCCACCCCTGGGCATGCAGGGCCTTGACCTCGCTGACGAGGAGGTGGCGGAAGCAGGCCGACTCGCGGGCGGCTGAGCCAGCGGTGAGGTACGGGGGCGCAGGACAGACTGCGGGCCCCTTGGGATCCTTGGGGTCCATGGACACGAGCGGTTCCGTTGGTGATAGACGAGCGACGCCCTCAGCCGGCGGCCCGTCAGGTGCGCAGCGGCGGATCGCCGTCTCACTTGCCAGACGCAGGTCGGCTGCGTGGCGCTCGAGCAAGGTCTGGATCGTCTCGGCCAAGTTGTGCGCCAGATGCCAGCGGTCGGCGACCTGGATCGCCGCTGGAGCGCCGTGCGTCGCGCCGTCGGCGTACTGGCTGGCTCGATCGCGCGTAACGATCTCGACGCCGGGATGGGCTTCGAGCCAAGCGGCAAAGGACTCGGGGGTACGGTCAGGGAGGAGATCGACCGGGCGATGCCGCTCGAGGTCCACCAAGATGGTGCCGTAGCGCTGCCCCTTGCGTTTGGCCCAGTCGTCGACTCCTAGCACCCGCGGGGTCGGCGCTGCAGGCGGCGCGATGTGGCGCACCCGGCGCAAGATGGTCGCAGCGCTCGTCGGCATGGCCAACTGCGCGCTCAGGCGCTGGCCTGCCTCGCCGCCCAGCGCGAGGCCGAGGGCACCCACCACGGCCTGCCACCGCAGCGTCTGCTGCGCATGTGCACGCGTGAGCCCAGGCACTTGCTCCACAAAGGTCTTGCGGGGGCAGGTGGAGGTGGGACAGAAGTAGCGGCGAACGCAGAGGACGAGACGGACGGACAGTCCGCTGCACGGCAGGTCCGCCAAAGTGCGGGTGTAGCCACTATGCACGCGCCTCGATCGGCCGTCACACCCGGGGCAGCGCACAGCAGTGGTCGTCGTGGCGGCATGAACGGTCAATTGGTGCTCGGTGAGTTCGATCCGGTCAAGTATCAGGTCGGCAAACGCGGGCCACGCGGGCCACGCGGGAAAGGAGCTGGACATATGTGGAGAATGCCGGTGGGGGGGATCATGGGGGTCAACGCCTAGCGGTGTCCACAGTATACTGTCACTTCGCCTTCTGATTGCTTCACGGAAGTTGCGGGAGAGCCGGTAGATGGCGCCAGCGGTTGAAATCTCGTCTGCGGGCGCCCGGCCGGCGACTGAATTCGCGCCTGTGGGCGTTCCGCCACGAAACCCGCAGGCGCGGTTGCAAGCGCCGACCACACACCAGAAATATGAAGGACGCTCCACCTGGAGCGTCCTTCGTGTCACCGATCGAGCGCGACGGGCGAGCTTAGCGCGACGGGCGAGCTTAGCGCGCGCTGGCGGACCTGGCGCGTTTCGGCTTCGGCATGTACTGCTGTTTGGTGCGTTCCATCTTATACGACGCCAGGTGCAGCCGGTACCGCATCACGAAGTACCAGACCCAGTAGCCCAGGAACGCCAGCAGCCAGATCGCCCAGACGTAGCGCCAGAAGCGCCAGCCAATGATCGCCATCTGGGCGAATTGGGCGCCTTCGAGGATCAGCCCCACCAGCCCAATTGGCCAGAGCAGATTGAAAAAACGGTCGGCGATCCACTTGTTGAGCGTGTGGTGGCCGAAGAAGCGCTTCCGTCCCTCGAGGCCATAGTAGAGGGGAATGATGATCGCCGCCAGATTGACGATCAGCCACGGCACATAGAAGTGGAAGTTGCTCGTCGTGACGTCGTTGAAGAGCCAGCTGATCAGGTTGAAGTTCTTGAGGTCCATAGTAGTGTCCAATTCTCCCGCTCTGCTCTCCACGGCGCGCCGTCCGGATGCCCCGCGCGGCGCTTCCTGCCCGTCTTTGCGCGTATCTCTATCCGAGGTACTATAACAAACCCTTGCCCTCAGGTCAATGCGCCGCGCGACGCCATGCGAACTCCATGGGAACCACGTGTCGCGTCTTCGCGTCCCACCGGTAGCGGAGATCACGATACCAATCTGCACTGTAGTACGAGGAGTCTGGCGTATGCGTTTGGCTTTCAGGACACCCCGGCGAGTGGCGCTCTCGACACTGCTCGCGTTCGGCGCCATGCTGGCGGGCTGCGGCGCGCTGAGCGGCGCGGGAAGCTACACCAGCGCGCCAGACTCGGCGACGATAGTCGCCGCGCTGATCCAGCCGCCGACGCCGATCAACGTGAATGACGCCACCACGGCCCAGCGACTCTACCATGCGGCGGTCAGCCTGCCCGTCGCGCCACAGCGGAGGGCCTGCCCCGCCATCGCCGGGCCGCGCTACGAGATGACCTTTCACCAGAACGGGCGGCCCGACGTGACGTTCGTGGCCGATCGCGGCGGTTGCCAGGACGTGACGCTCGCCCAGACTGACGTGCGCCAGGCGGACGAGGCGTTCTGGCAGACGCTTGAGCGGATCGTCTTCGACTACTCGCCGCCGATTCACGCGTCGAAGCTCGACATCCTGCGCTTTACGCCCACTGGTAAGCCAACCATTGCAGCGATCGCGAGCGCGCCCGCCGCACAGGCGATCTACGACGCGGCGCGCGCCCTGCCTGCGCAGCGCAAAGATCAGGTATGCCCTGCGTTCGCCGGCTCGCGCTCTGAACTGCTCTTCTTCGCGGGCGATCAGCGGGTCCGGATCACCGCCGACGAGAGCAACTGTGGCTCCGTGACGTTTCCACAGACCGCCGATAAGCGACAACCCGACGCGGCCTTCTGGCAGTTGCTCGCCAAAACGGCGGGCAGCGTCAAGATAACTGAGGCGCGCCCCGATCGCCTACAGGTCAAAACCGAGCCGATCCACGCCGATCCCTCAGGCGTGGCCGCGGTGGCCGAGGTCCAGGACAAGGCGCTGATCGCGCGGCTCTACGACGTCACGCTGGCGCTGCCGCCGCTGACCGAGCAGGCGGTCTGCGCGACGCCGAGCAAGTCGCTCTACGGCCTCGCCTTCGAGCTGGACGGCCTCTCGCTGCTCACGGCGGTCACGGATCAGGCTGGTTGCGCGGCGGTCACGCTCGACAACCAGGATCAGCGCGCGACGACCGCAGAGTTCTGGCTGCTCGTGCGCCAGACCATCCACTGAGGCGCCTGTCGCTACGCCCGCGTCCTGGAGGACCGCCCCGCGACGGCGTGCTGTCGCTCGGCGCCTGGACGCGAACGGCGCGCGCTGACGGCCTCCAGCGCCTGCTCCAGGTCGGCGATCAGGTCGCTCACGTCCTCGATGCCGACCGAGAGACGCAGCAGTGTCTCGGTGACGCCACGCCGCTCGCGCTCGGCCGCGGGAATCGCGCCATGCGTCATCGTGGCGGGATGGCAGCAGAGCGACTCAACGCCGCCCAGGCTCTCGGCGAGCTGGAAGACACGCAGGCGGCGCGCGAAGGTGTCCACATCGTCGCGTGTCCCCTCGAAGGTGAACGAGACCATGCCGCCGAAGCCGCGCATCTGCTTTTGCGCCAGCGCATGATCGGGGTGCGTGGGCAGGCCGGGATAGTAGACCTGCCGCACGAGCGGATGGCCGTTCAGATACTCGGCGATGGCCTGCGCGTTCTCGCCATGCTGGCGCATGCGCACCGCGAGCGTCTTCACTCCGCGCAGGACCAGCCAGCTGTCGAAAGGCGAGGGCACACCACCGGCCGCGTTCTGGTAGAACTTCATCTCGCTATACAGCTTCTCGTCGGAGGTCAGGATCGCGCCGCCGACGACATCGCTATGGCCGTTGAGATACTTCGTCGTGCTGTGGACGACGATGTGCGCGCCGAGGTCGAGCGGCTGCTGGAGCGCGGGCGAGGCGAAGGTGTTATCCACGACGAGGAGCAGATCGCGCTCCTGCGCGATACGTCCGACGGCGGCGATGTCCACCAGACTCAGCAGCGGGTTCGTCGGCGTCTCGGCCCAGATCATCTTCGTCTGTGGGCGGATCGCGGCGGCGTAGCCGGAGACCTCGCGCGCGGCGACATAGGTGAAATCGAGGCCCATTGGCCGCAGCACACGCTCGAAGAGCCGATACGTGCCCCCATACAGGTCGTCGCCCGCGATCACATGGTCGCCGGGACGCAGCAGACTCAGGATGGCGCTCTCCGCGGCCATGCCGCTGGCGAAGGCCAGGCCGTAGGTGGCGTTTTCGAGCGCGGCGAGGCAGGCTTCCAGCGCGGCGCGGGTCGGGTTGCCGGTGCGCGAGTATTCAAATCCTTTATGGTCCTCCAGCCCTGCCTGTGTATAGGTGGAGGTCTGGAAGATCGGCGTGATGGTGGCGCCGGTGCTGGGGTCAGGCGCCTGACCGGCGTGGATGGCGCGCGTGGCGAACTTGGGCTGAGCTGTTTTGCGCGGCTTCATAGGGGCGCTCCACTTCGTCGTGTGAGGGGAGAATAGGTGGGGTGAAGAGCTATGCGCGAGGCCAGACGAGACGAGAGGGACACGGCCTCAACGCGCGCTGCCTTCGAGTATACCATGCGGGCGCGGCCCAGGCCCGCTTGCTGCGCGTCAGAAGCGCTGATACATCACATGCAACCCGACCCGGCCAAGCCGCCGATGCTCGAATGCTTCGGGGATCGTCGTCATGATCACAAAGCCTAGCGATTGCCACAGATGGACAGCGGCGACGTTGGTCTCCACTACCGCATTGAACTGCATCCCAAGATATCCCTGCTCGCGCGCCCAGCGGAGCGCATCCTCACCCAGCGCGCGGCCGATCCCTCTGCCCTGCGCCTCCGGAGCGACCATGAAACTGGCCGTCGCGATGTGCGACCCACGCCCCGGCCGGTTAGGACCCATCTTGGCGCTTCCTAACACGGCCCCCTCGTCGCGCACCGCGACGACACACCGACCTGGCGGTCGCTCCAGCCAGAGACCGGCGATACCCCGGTCATCCAGGTCTTCGGGGTAGGCGTAGGTTTCGCCGGCGGCGACGATGGCGCGGAAGAAACGCGCAATCTGCACAAGGTCGCTAACACGGGCGTCACGGATGATCATGAAGTCCACCAGGAGCCACAGGCTCACATCTAAATAGACTCTTATCTAAATGGCTGCCGCTGCGCCTCCTCGGCGCGCGCCTCGGAGAGCAGCCGCTCGAAGCTGGCGTAGCGCTCTGGGGTGATTGCGCCACTAGCCAGCGCCGCCCGGAATGCGCAGCCTTCCTCGTTGGCGCCGTGCTGGCAATCCTCGTACAGGCACGTTCCCTCCAGCCCGCGCAGCTCGACGAAGCAGCTACTCAGCTCGTCGGCGGGAACGTTCCAGAGCGCCAGCTCGCGGATGCCCGCTGAGTCCGCGAGCCAGCCGCCACCAGGAAACGCGAGCAGCCGCACGCCGGTCGTCGTGTGCCGGCCCTTATGCGTCGCCGCGCTGATCTCGCCGACACGCTGGCTCTCCCCTGGAATCAGCGCGTTGGTGAGCGAGGATTTGCCCACTCCAGATGGGCCGGTGAGCAAAGAGATCTTGTCTGTGACGCGCGCGCGCAACTCGTCCAGGCCCGCGCCGGTGGTGGCGCTGCTCCAGACGACTGGATAGCCCAGATCGGCGTAGACGGCGACCATCCGCTCAAGCTCGGATGTCACGCCGAGGTCTACCTTGTTCATACAGATCACCGCCGCGACGCCGGCGCGCTCGCTGAGCGCGAGATAGCGATCCAGCAGGCCGAAGTGTGGCTCGGGATCGCGTGTGGCGAAGACCAGCGCGGCGAGATCCACATTGGCGAGCATGATCTGCTCGGTCCCCGCCTCGGAGCGCGCGCGGGCGAGCGTCGCGCCACGTGGCGCCACCTCCTCGATCACTCCGCCGCCGCCAGGGAGCGGCGCGATCAGCACGTGGTCGCCTGGAGCGACACGTACGGGGCTCGGCGTCTCGGTCGCCGGGGTCGCGAGGGCTGTCGCGTTGCGCGCACCCTTCGGCGTGCGGGCGCTGGTGGAGTTGGTACCGATGCGAGGCGTGGGGCGCGCCTTGCGGAGCCGGCCACGCAGAGTGCAGAGGTAGGCGCCCTCCTCGGTGGCGACCTCGAAGAGGCCGGGAGCGAGCGCGATGACCAGCCCTTCGAGTCGTGATCCACTCGTGGGACGTCTCACAGGACTATCGGCGCTGGGAGTCAGAACCGCTGGTTCGTCGGCGCCCTCCACGCTCTGCTCCAGCCCGATCTCTGTCATGCGCGCTCCCCGCTAGGCCTACTACATCACCTCTCATCATACCCGATAGTCACGCCTCCGCGCGGCGACTGGCGGAGGAGAGAGTGTTTCCGTGGCAGCGTATCCCATGCCGTCTGGCGGCGTCAAGCGGACCATCTCCAGGCTGTGTGGCGGTCGCTCGTTGTACACTGACAGAAGATGCGGCGCGACGCGACGCAATCGGCGCACAGCAGGAAAAGGATGACGCGCGTGCGACAGCCCAAGCTAAGACCCATATCCACCTCCCGATCCGCCAGCGCGCCGGTCGCGGCGATGGATATCGGCAGCAATACCGTCCACATCACCGTCGCGCGTCGAGGCGCGACGGACGCCGATCTGGAGATTCTGGCCGACGAGTCGGATCTGGTGCGCCTGGGCCACGACGTCGGGGAGTCGGGCGCGTTGGGCGAGGAGCGCACGGAGCGCGCGATCGCGGCGCTGCGGCAATATACGCTGCTGGCCAGAATGCTGGGCTGCGAGACCAATCTCTGTGTGGCGACCGGAGGCGTGCGCGCGGCGAGCAACGGCGCCGAGTTCCTCGCGCGGGCGCGGCGCGAGACGGGCCTCGATATCCGCATGGTCACCGGCGACCAGGAGGGGACGCTGAGCTACTGGGGCGCCAGCAGCGATGGCCCCGCGCTGAAGGGCAATCGCGCCGTCGTGGACCTGGGTGGCAGCAGCCTGGAGGTCGCCGTAGGGCATGACGCCGTGTTGCGCTGGCGTGTCTCGTTGCCCCTGGGGGCCGGCGCGCTACGCGACCAGATTCGTTTCTCCGATCCACCCACACTCGCCGAGTTGAACCGCGCGTACCAGGTGGCGCACGAGACGCTCGCGCCACATCCCCCGCCGCAACCGCTCGAAGAAGTGGCGGTTTGTGGCGGCACCGCCCGCGCCATCGCCACGGTCGGTACGAGCATCTTTGGGGATGAGTCGGACCGCATCACGCTGCGTAACGGGCTGCTTGTCGAGGTGATGGGGCCGCAAGTCTTGACGCGCTTTCACCTGGAGTCGGTGCTGGCGACGTTGACGAAGCAACCCTCGTGGAAGATCGCCTCGCGCTTTGCGATGAAGCCCGCGCGCGCGCGTATCCTGGCGGCGGGCGTGATCTCGCTGCTGGCGGCGATGGAGCGCACCGGTGTCTCGCGCATGCGTGTCAGCGGGCGGGGCATCCGCGAAGGCGCGATCCTGGCGTGGTCGCATGCTGGCCACGACTGGCTCAACGCCGCGAGCCGCGGCGTTGGCTGGTGAGGTGGAGAAGCGCCGCTAGAGGATTTAGGGGGAAGCGCAACATGAGGGCAGTCGTCTGCAACGCGTACGGTCCGCCAGAGAGCCTGGTAGTCGCAGAGTTTGAGCCGCTGACGCCGGGCCGAGGCCAGGTCGTGATCAGCGTCAAGGCGTGTGGGGTCAACTTCCCCGACACGCTGATCATCCAGGGCCTCTATCAGTTCAAGCCATCTCCGCCCTTTTCGCCCGGCTCCGAAGTAGCGGGCATCGTCAAATCTGTAGGCGCGGGCGTCGAACACGTCAGGCCCGGAGACCGCGTGATCAGCATTGCCCCTTACGGAGGCTTTGCCGAAGAGATGGTCGCCGAGGCTGCTGCGGTGATCCCTATGCCTGACGAGATGGATTTCGACGTTGCCGCCAGCTTCGCGATGACCTATGGGACCGACTTCTATGCGCTCAAAGATCGGGCGCGCCTCCAACCCGGCGAAACCCTGCTGGCGCTGGGAGCGGCGGGCGGCATCGGTCTGGCCGCGGTTGAGCTGGGCAAGGCGATGGGCGCCAGAGTCATTGCGGCTGCGTCTAGCGAAGAGAAGCTGGCGATTTGTCGTCAACACGGCGCGGACGCCACCATCAACTACGTCAGCGAAGATCTGAAGGAGCGCATCAAGACGCTCACCAACGGCCAGGGCGTCGATGTCGTTGTGGACCCAGTCGGCGGGGGCTACTCCGAGCCAGCCCTGCGCGGCATGGCCTGGAACGGTCGCTTCCTGGTGATCGGCTTCACCACAGGCGAGATCCCGCGTATCCCGCTCAACCTGACGCTCCTGAAGGGCTGTTCGATCGTTGGCGTCTTCTGGGGCAGCTTTAACGCCCGCGACCCGCAGCACAGCCAGGAAAACCTGCGTGAGCTCCTCGGCTGGCTGCAAGAGGGCAAGCTCAGGCCGCTGATCTCGGCCAGATATCCCCTTGAACAGGCGGCGGACGCGCTGAACGACATCACCCACCGGCGCGTGACAGGAAAGGTGGTCTTGATCGTCTAGGAGCGTGCGCTCATCCCCAACGGGCAACCTCCCATGCAGGATGACCTGGAGGCGGCCCCAGCGTTGTCTTTGGCCAGGACTCATATCCTTCGATATTTCAGGGGAGCTGGGTTCGATGCGCTTCGAATCACCGCTGTCCAGAACAACCTGATTCAAGGGGGTGCGGAACATGACGACACAGGCGATCGACCACTATCTCTACCTGCTGGATGACGCCAGAGAGCGTGCAGGCGCAGCGGGCAGCGCTGAAGGCTTGGGTTACAAGCGCTGTCCGGCGCATCTGACCTGCCTGAGCCGCCTCCCAGAGGCTGCACAGACGCCACTGCCGGGGTACGAGGATGATGTCAGTGTCCGGCCGCTGAGCGAGTTCGGGTCCATGGCAAGTTGTAAGACGTGCGCAAAGGTGCGAGCAATGGACAAGCGGGCGGCAACGCGGGGTGATGCGTCCAGCGCGGCAGTTCGACACTTCGTGCGGCTCCTCCAAAAACAAACTGCCCTCCAGATGCAGCTTGAGGCGTTGGGTGCGGCGTTGAGGGAGGTAGATCAGGCAGCAGCACGCGCGCTCGTGCAGCAGGCGTAGTGAAGACCTGGCGAGTCTCACCACGGGCTCGCCAGGTCGTCTGGGCACTGGAAGGGTACAGCCATGACCAAGATTGCCGCGCAGCACATACCGCTCGATGAGCGCGATCCAAACGCTGTACGCGCCGCCATCCTCGCGAGGTCGAGTGATCCGAGCGCTAAGCTGGAGGACATGGCGACGCAGGTAGCTGAGTGTCGGGAGTTCATAGCGGGTATGGGTTGGCCGCCAGTTCCGGACCAGCTCGTGTTTGCTGAGGCCAAGACCGGAGTGCGGGCTGTCGCACGCCCGGTGATTGACGAGGTGTTAGCCCTCTGTCAGCGTGGCGCGATTGATGTGGTGGTCTGCCGTGAGTGGGAACGCGTTGCTCGTGTCAAGGCACGACGCTATCAGATCGTCCTGACCGCCGAGGACTTCGGCGTCGAGTTCCGCTACGCGAATCTGGCGCGCAGCGGCGGGAAGATGCCTGACGCGTTGGAGGCGCGCATCGTTCGTGATGTATTGGAGGAACTCGGTCAGGCCGAGCGTGACAAGATCGTGGAACGCACAGGCGGTGGTAAGCGTCGCCGTCACCTAGAAGGGCTGCCTAGTGGCGGGAGCGCTGGACCGCTCTACGGCTACGCTCCCGGTGAACGCAAGATAGTGCACGGGCGTCAGGCCGGCTGTCTCACGTGGGTGATCGACGAGGCGAAGGCGCAGTGGGTGCGTTGGCTCTTTGAGACAGTCGCCAGTACTGATCCAGCTGACCTCTCCCTGCGGCAGCTGACGGGCGAGCTTGAGCGGCGCGGCGCCCCGACGGCGACCGGCAAGGCGCATTGGGACACGACGCGCGTACGCTATCTGCTCCGCAACCCGCGATACTGTGGGCGTGGACGCAATGGTCGCTTCACGTCGGAGTGGGTGCGTGAGCGGGATGCCGAGACGGGCCACGTCCGTGAGGTCAAGCGCGCGCACGACCTGCTGCGAGCGCCAGCAGCGTATCAAGTTGAGACAGTCCCGCTCGCCGACGGCGCAATCCCGCCGATTGTGTCGCCGGACTTGTTTGACCAAGTCCAAGGGGTGTTGGCCACCGCGGCGGCGTTGCATAACCGCGCAGGCCCACGCCGCACAGATCCGCTAGCGCATTCGACCTTACTTGATGGCGGCTACATCTACTGTGCGGAGTGCGGCGCGAAGATGACGCGGTTCTGGTGGAAAAGGACAGCGCGTCCTTACTACCAGTGCAACAAAGGCGCAGGCACTCCGCACCACGAGCACCTGCGCCAATCGATCGCGGCGCATAAGGTTGAGGACGTACTGCTCAAGACGCTCGCGCAGGTCTTGACCGACCCGGAGGGGCTGCTGTTGATCGCCGATGCCGCTGAGACTGAGCGGCTGCGAGCGGAGGCTGACCTCGCCGTTGCAGAGGCGCGCGATGCTGCAACGACGCAACGCCTTGACGCACTCCACCTCGAGCAGGGCAATATCGTCACCGCGTTGACAGCGCTCGCCCAGGTCCCTCATATGGAGGCCGAAGTCGCCCGTCTCCGATCACGCCTCACGGCGCTTGACGGCGAGGAGCAAGACCTCCTGACGTTGCGCTCAGACGCTACGCGCGCCACGCAGGTGGTCCGCGCTGCGATCTTGCGGTCGCTCTTTACCACACGTGACCTCCTGTTCACTCCTGACGGCGGCCTGGAGGAGATCGCCGGAACAGCACGCACCACTATCGGTCCACGCATGACGAACACGCAGGCAGCAGCGTTCCTTGCTGTGCCGGAGGGGAGCGACCTTGGTCTACCAGTGCAGGCTGGTGAGCCATTCTCGTACCAAACCGACACGGGGGAGTGGGTCCGTGACGTCATGGCTCATACCGTCTTGACCGCTGATGTGGTCTATGCTCGGCTTACGGCGCTGTCGAGAGATCGTCTCCGCACCGTGCTGCGCTCGCATGGCGTGAAGGTACTCGTTAAGCCGCCACGACCGCGAACGGAATGGGCTACACAGGGTATGACGTCGACTGCCGAGCGTGCGGTGATTGTGTTGCATAACAGTCTCGTCTTGCGACCGGCTCAGGTAGGTAGTGACGGGAAAAACGTTTGTGAGCATGATCCAGCATGACCTCTACCATGCCGGCGAGATCAACCACCTGCGCTCACTGCACCAGGGCGCCGACCAGTGGGAGTAGGCCGCCAAGGGCCGCTGGCAGATGGTAACATTGCATGCGCTCCCACTCCGCATCAGTCATCAGCCTGCAGCGACGCTGCTGCTCGGCGTGATGGCCGCCGTCATCGGGCGGTCGCTGGCATTCGGGCTGGCGGTTGGGCTGAGCTGGTTCGCCGTGGATAACCTCGCCCAGCTTCCGCTGACGCTCGGCTACCAGTTTACCCATAGTGATCTCTGGCGCGAAGCCTCGGGCTTCTTGCTCGGCCCACTGCTCAACCGCCTGCCAGACTACATCGCGCCGCCGTGGCACACTGTTACGCAGACTCCGGGTGGCCCTGTGACCGTGACGAATCAGGTCTCTGGCTTCGGGGTCATGCCGCTGGTAGCGGTCTCGGGCTCACAGGCGCTGGCGGTGATCGGCGCCTACGCAATCCTCTTCGCCCTGATCGCGGTCATCCTCACCTGGCGGCGTGAGACGCTCGAATAACCGCCAGGGGCGCGTGGCGCCGCCACGCGCGATCTCATCCCTCCGCGCTGTCCCTATCACGCTAGTAAACGATGATGGGGCTGCCGACCGGCGTCCAGTCGTAGACGCGCGCCATGTCGTTCTCGGGGAAGTTGACGCAGCCGTGAGAGCCACCATTGAAGGCGGCGGGATCGTAGTGTGGCAGGTTCGAGCCGGGGCCGAAATGCCGGCGCCAGTAGGCGTCGTGCAGGAAGAACCCGTAATTGGCGTAGAGGATGCCGTAGTTGACCCGTGTTGGCTGATAGTACAGTGGCGAGTCCACCGGATCGGGCGAGGAGAAGATCAGGTTGGTCTGTTTGTACATCGCGTAGTGCAGTCCCGGAGGCGACGGCTTCTCCGGCCTGCCCGTCGTCACGTCGGTGACGAAGACCAGCTTGCCATCCTCGTAGAAGCGCGCCGTCTGCTCGCGCAGCGAGATCACGATGGCCCTGCCCTGCATCGCGCCGTAATCGCCCATCAGGCGCAGATCGGTCTGGTGCGCCTGGTCGTGTGGCGTTGCGTCCTTGAGGTTGTCGAGCAGCGCCTGGAGGTTCTGCGCGAGGATGCGCACCTGCTCGTCGGCGGCGATGAAGTCGTCAACGGTCTTGGCGCGCGTCACGGCGGTCGCGGCGTCGCCATAGCCGCGATCGTGGTCGGCGTACTCGTAGGCGACCGCGTAGCCTCCGGCCTTCTGGCTCTGCCCTGTCGCGATCAGGCCCATCAGCGTGTCCAGATCGTGATGCGCCTGGCCGCGCGCGAAGGGCAGCGCCATCGCCGACTGCTGCCTATTGATGCTCTGCACGAGCGTGAGGTAGTCGCTGAGCTGCTTCGACTGTGAGAACTGTCGCGCCAGCTCGTCATGCTTCTGCTGCATCGTATCCGCGGTCCCGCCCTCACCATACTGGCGAAGCTGGTCGATGCGCCCCTGGAACGACTTGAGCAGCGCGGCGGCGATGAACGGCGTCGCGGCGGTCTGGTCGGCCATGAGCTGGGTGATCTGCCCGTCGATGACCGTGTTCAACCTGACGTAATCGAACCCGGACGTCGCCAGCGCGAAGTCCTTCTGGTCACGTGTGGCGAATTGCAGCGCCAGGGTTGTGTCGGCGCCCGCCGCCTTCATGCTGCGCGTGACGACCTGCAAGTCCTGTAACTTTTGCAAGGTCGGCGTGATGGCGTGCAGGCCGGCGAGTTGCGCGGTGGCCAGATCGTCAACGCGCGCGTAATCGCTGACGGTGGTGGCGGTCTGGAGAGCGCCCAGCGCCTGGGTCAGGCGATCCTGGTAGAGGGCGACGTTGACGAATCCCTGCCCGCGTTTCTCGTTGATCGAGGCGGCGAGCGCATCCAGGTCGGAGGCCGTCTTTTTCTTGATCGTGTCGATGTTCGCCGTCTCGATGCCGAGCAGCTTCGCATACAGCCCGTCGTAGCGCGCCGCCGCGTCCGCGTCGGTCGAGTTGATCTTCGTCTCTGCGCTGGTGACGGGCGCGAGAACGCTCCCGCCGAGGCCGAGGTGTGTCGCGCGCGCGATCTCGCCATCCAGCCGTGACTTGCTTGCGGTGGTAGCGGCGGTCGTCGCTCCCGCGCCACAGCCATTCAGGAGCAGACCGGCGAGCATGAGCAGGCCAAGCATGGTCATGGCCAGGCGCAGGCGACGCGGGCGGGTATGCTCGGACGAGCCTCGTGTCTGGTGTGCCATGTCGCGCTTCCTCCCGTCGCGGCCATCTCCAGCCGGCGCGTGTCTCTATCTCTGCGCTTGTCCCCCCGTGTGCGCTAGCCCTGGCGCGTGCGAGTGGCGAGGTGCGTCTCACCTATACTGGGCGTGACCTGACGCCTTGTGTCACGATCCACAGAGCGCGATGGCGCGTGACGGCGCGACCTGTCGGCCCTGAATAGTATGACGGATGCTCTCAGAATGGGGTCACGATCATCCCCTGGGCGCGATAGGCCAGACGATAGCGCAACTTCCGTCCGCCAGCCTGGGTTGTTGGATTGAGACACCTAGTGGCGTATCGCCGGGGAAGGAGCGCGCGGTGCAGGAGGGATGTTTCAGCTTTCAGTTGGAGCTGGCGGGGCCGCTGGATATCCCCGCCTCGCTGGAATTGTTCCGTCGCCACGGCGATGACCTGCTCGACCGCTGGGACGGCGTGACGATGACACGAGCGCTGCGCATCGGGGATGAGGTGATTCCCTACACCGCCATCAGCGTCGGGTCACTGGAAGCTCCGGCGCTGCTCGTGCGGACGCCCTCCCTGGCGAGCAAGGACGCCGTCGCATCCGCCATCCGCGCCACCTTCCTCATGCCGCCGTCCAGTTATCTCGCGCTGCTGCGGGCCGATCCGGCGCTGGCGGAGTTGGATACGCGCTTCCATGGCGTGCGTACGGTCCGCCAGTTCGATCTCTTCGCCGCGCTCGTGCGCTGCGTGAGCGCGCAACAGGTGAACCTGCGCTGGGCGACGACAACCCGCCGCAGGCTCGCCGAGAGCCTTGGCGAGCGGCATACAGTGGGTGGCGCCGCCGTCTACAGCCTCGATCCTGCGCGTGTGGCGCGCGCCAGTGCCAGCGAGTTGCGCGCGCTCCAGTTCACCACGCGCAAGGCGGAATACATTATCGGCATTGCGCGGGCCATCGCAGACGGGAGACTCGAGCGACCGACGCTTGCGGCGCTGCCCGATGCGGAAGTGATCGCGCGGCTGACGGCGATCCGTGGCGTCGGGCGCTGGTCGGCGGAATGGATTCTCGCGCGGACGCTGGGGCGGCCGGTCGTGGCGGCGGGTGATCTGGCGGTGCGCAAGGGCGTCGGGCGCTACTACCTGGGGCTACCCCCGAAGGCGCTACTGCCCAGCGAGGAGGAGACGCGGCGCGCGGTCGCGCACTGGGGTGAGTCGGCAGGGGTCGCGCAGACGCTGTTGCTCGCCGGGATCACCACTGACGCCGCAGGCGGTTGAATCCACGTCTGTGAGCGTACCGCCACGACACCCGCCGACGTGGGTTCACGCAATGCCCGCTCTGGCGCCGACACACGCATCCTCTTGCGCTCATGCAAGGTGGACGTGGTTGCCCAGAGGCCCGCTGGCGCGATTTCAACCGCCAGACCCACGGCGCATTCAATCGCCAGACACTCAGCGGCCGATGGCGCGGATGAGCAGGATAGAAAGCTCGAAGAGGATGGTGAAGGCCACGCCGATGATGAGCGGGCTATAGGGGTCGGCGCCCGGCGTGATGAAGCACGAGAGGAGCCACAGGCCAAAGAGGATGTACATGCGTTTGGCGCGCAGGAGCTGGCTGCTGATCAGGCCCACGACCGCCATGAATGTCAGCACCAGCGGCAGCTCGAAGACCAGCCCGAAGGCCAACAGGAAGAAGGTGACGAAGCTGAAATAGTTGTCCGCGCTGGGGGCCATCACGAAGTTATTGCCGCCGTAGTCGAAGAGGAACGCCAGCGGATACTGCATGACGAAGAAGCCGACGACGACGCCAGCGGCGAAGAGTCCGACGCCGAGCAGGGTGAAGCGCAACGCATACTTCTTCTCGCGGCGGGTCAGCGCTGGCGCGATGAAGGCCCAGGTCTCGTAGAGAAGGATGGGCAGCGCGACGGCGAAGCCAAAGGCGGTCGCGATCTTGAGGGAGACAGTGAAGGGTTCGCCCGGAGCCGTGGCGAGCAGCTTGCCATTCGCAATCAGGCTATGGGCCATCTTCGGCATCGGCCAGAGGAGGATGTTGAGCAGGCGCTCCCAGATGATAAAGCCGCCGATCGCGCCGACCGCGACGGCCGCGACGCTGATCAGGATGCGACGACGTAGCTCTTCGAGGTGCTCGACGAGCGTCATCGTCGCGCCCTGATACTCCTCGTCCTCGTCGTTGGGCGCGGAGGAGGCGTTGGGCGTCTCGAACTCTTCGTTCACGTCGTTGACGTCGCTCACAGCCATCGCATTACCCCTGGTGTGTCAAATGGGCGATACGCCTGCGCGATACGCCTGCGCGATACGCCGCGCCCGCTAGACCGGCGGCTGCTCTGGAGTTGGCGTTGTCGAGGCCGTCGTCGAGGCAGGCGTGGGCGCGCTCAGTTCCGGACGGGGGCTGGTGGCGACCTGCGGTGGCTGAGCGGGCGGCTCTGCCGGCGTCTCTGCCGGCGTCTCTGTCACCTCGCGCATCGACTTCTGGAATTCCTTGATGGTCTTGCCAATCGAGGAGCCGAGCTCGGGCAGCTTCTTTGGCCCGAAGATCAGCAACGCGATCAACACCAGCGGTATCAATTCAAACCAGTGAAAACCAGGCATCGGGGCGTCTCCCTTCCCGCGAGATTCTGGCCAGGATGCTGGCCTCTTCTTCCCTGTGCGTCGCGCTTTACCCTGGATTATACGCCACGGCGTCCATGGATGGAACCTCAGCGGTGGCCTGTGACTGCCCCAATTGCTGGAGAGGAGGCTCTCATCTACTAACGTATGAGGTGTTCACGGCGCGCCGCCAGCGTGACCTTCCGCCGTGCGGCTATCCATGTATGGCGTCATCGTCCCGGCGTATGTCTACCTGGCGTACGACCGGAGCGAGGCTGTGGTTGCGCGTTCAGGGCGGAGGAGAGCGCCAATGGCGCCGACAAAACGCCGCGGGCGCGTCACTCCGGAAGGCGACGGCCAGCGGCGTCGAGCTGGGATACGCTCGTGCGTTCTCGAACGAGGAATCTAGCGCACGCCCGCCGCGCGGCGAGCGGCCTTCTGCAGGCGACTCTGGCGAACATCCTCGGCGGTCGGCCCAAAGAGGCCAAACATCATCGCGCCGATGCCAAAGAGGAGCACACTCAACATGAGCCAACCCCACGCCTGGATGCGAAACGTCGAGATAATGGCGAGGATCCAGATGAGTCCGCCGAGGAAGCCCGCGATGGCGTACATGTGTAGATTCAGGAGGTAAACCTGCGGATCGGTTGTGGAGCCTATGCCGCCGCCGCCCGCGAACGCGCCGGAAACGATGATCGTCAGGAGCGCGATAACGCCGAGCGTTGCGATTACCGTCCGTTCGGTGATGTCCCTCTGCTTTGACAGGCAGGCGGCAAACCCTATGTAGGCGATTGGTATAAAGACAGTGACCGGATCGATGGACCCGGTGATTGAGACGCCACCAACCGCCACGACGGCTGAAATCAGCGCGGTGAGCGCCAGCAGGCCGATCCAGCCCCAGGAGCTCCTGCGAAACGCGAGGTAGAGACCCACCAGCCAGGCGAAGACCGCAAGAGCGACGCCGATATAGCTCAGGACATTGACCCCGCCCTTGGTCATGACACCACCGACAAAGATCAGCACGGCGGCGATCAGGCCTGCAAAGGTTCCCAGGCGCCGGATCAAGGCAGGCAAATCGTTCATTCCATCACTCCTCACACGAACTATCGCAGATGAGACCGCCGTTCACGCGCCACACGGACACCCTGGTATGGTAGCGCGAGTATCCCACACCGCGATATGATTCGCAAGCCTCTCGACGGGCAGAGCGGCCCGGCGGAGCGTTTCACGCTGACCTCCCTCGCGCGAGCGTGGCCAGGAGCTGTTGGGCGTGCTCCTGTTCGTGCGCGGACTCGACGCGCGCCAGATCGCGAATCGTGACGCGACCCAGCGCAGGATGCCTTCCCGTCCGTTCCCAGGCGTCCACTGGGAGACCGCGCAGGAACGCCAGCGTATCCTCGCTCACAATACGAAACTCGGCGAGCAGAGGTTCCAGACCTTTCCAGTGGTATCCCGCCACACGTATGGCCAGCCCTTCGTCAAACGCTTCAAGCGACGGCTCCTCCTCGCGCGCGAGGACGCGAATACGGCCGCCCCAGACCCGCGCGCCGTCGCAGAGATGCCCCATGATCACAGGTGGGTTCCAGTCGGAGCCGTTGGTCGCCGTGTCGTGAACGGCGCCGCCACTCGCCTGTATGACTGCCCGAGCGGCGGCCTCGACTTCCGCGGCGGAGCGTGTCAGCGCCGCGATTGGGTCTGTCGGTGGCGTCTGGCCATCACCGGTCTCATCACTCACGATGCGTTCACCCTGTCCTCTCTCGCCACAACGCCACACGGCGCTGGTCTATTCGCTCACGCCCGCCATAGAGTATCATCGACGGTATCTTGACGCCATCGCGGCTGCGCGTGTCTGCGAAAGGACTCCCCTGCCCTCATGCCCAAAGACGAATTGAAGACAGCCGTTTTACAGCGCGCGGCCGCGCTCTCCGCCCTGCGGCGTCACTATCACATGCATCCTGAGCTGTCGTTTGAAGAGCGCGCGACCGCCGCCACGATCGCCACACGCCTGCGCGAGTTGGGGCTGGAGACACGCGAGCATGTGGGCGGCGAGGGCGTCGTGGGCGTGCTGCGTGGCGAGCCGGAGGATGCGTCGGGGCGGACGCTGCTGGTACGCGCGGATATCGACGCGCTGCCCATCCAGGAATTGAACGAGGCTCCCTACCGCTCGCAGGTCCCCGGCGTGATGCACGCCTGTGGGCATGACGGGCATATCGCCATCGCCCTGACACTCGCCGAGATCCTTTCCGAACGACGCGATCAATTGCGCGGGAACGTGACGTTCGCCTTTCAGCCCGCCGAGGAGCGCGCCGCCGGCGCCAGCAAGATGATTGACGAGGGCGCCTTGCGCGATCCCGATGTGGACGCGGTGATCGGGCTGCACCTGTGGTCCACCTACCCGGTCGGCAAGGTCGCCGTACAGGCTGGCGCGGTGATGGCGAGCGCGGACGAACTGATCCTGCGCGTGCGCGGGAAGGGCGGGCATGGCGCCGTGCCCCACGAGGCGGTCGATCCTATCGTGGCGGCGGCGCAGATCGTCGTCGCCTCACAGACACTCGTCAGCCGCGAGATTTCGCCGTTTCACCCGGCGGTGCTGACCTTCGGCGCGATCTCCGGCGGGACGGCGTTCAATATCATCGCCGACGAGGTCGAACTGCGCGGCACGTTGCGCACATACGACGAAGCCGACCGCGCCTTCCTCAAGCGGCGTCTGGCGGACCTATCGGAAGGCGTGGCGCACGCTCTGCGCGCGGCGGCGGAGGTGACGGTAGGCCTGGGGACCGGCCCCTGCGTCAACGACCCGGAGATCACGCGGCTGGTGCGCGCCGCCGCCGAGGCGACGGTCGGACGTGACAACGTCCCGACGGAGGATATGCGCCTCTCGCCCAGCGACGACATGTCTGTGTTCCTCGCCGCCGTCCCCGGCTGCTACTTCTTCGTCGGCGCAGGCAACGTCGAGCGGGGCATCACCGCGCCACACCACAACGCGCGCTTCGACATCGACGAGGCGGCGCTCGCCATCGGGCTGGAGACGCTCCTGCGCGCAACACTGGCGTATCTCGCGCCAGTCGGCGATCAGGAGTGATATGGACCCCAGTTGGATTGCCGTTAATGGCGCTCTCGGCTCTAAAGAGCCGGGGCATAGCGGCAGGCGGACTGAAGTCTACACGAATACCAACAGCTGAGTCGGATTCGGTATATCCCATTGGCATACGAAAGCGCCCGCCCATGTGACCGGGCAGGCGCTTATCGGACTGGCGGGGACGAACTGAGGCCTGTTTGAAAAGCCGGGCGTGAGCCAAGCGTCACCTCGGCTTTCGACCGACCCGTCCTCGCCACTGCGGCATTGACCACTTATCCAACGAATTTCAGACGCGAGACACTAGTCAGCCAGGCTGCCCATGCTCATGTTGACGGTCGTTCCCGTCATTCCGCTCGCCTTGTCGGACGCCAGGAAGACCGCCATGTTTGCCACCTCCTCGAGCGTCACGAGCCGTCGCGGGTGGGTCGTGCTTGCGAGCAACCCTTGGTACTGTTCCCAGGTCATGGCCAATGCCTTGACGTCGAAGGCTTCCTTGAGCGTGCCTGTCTCCGGTATGCCGTGTGGTCGCAGACCTACCACACGGATGCCCTGAGCCGCCAGTTCGGCGGATAGGTCGCGAGTGAGCGCCTCCTTGGCGGCCTGCGCCGGACCGTAGCCTCCGTTCAATCGGGTACCCGTCCGCGAGGGGAGTGCGGTAACAGTCATGATCACCCCCGATTTGTTCGGGATCATGCGCCTTGCGGCCAGGCGTGCGGTCAGGAAGTACGACGTCGTGTAGCTCGTGATCGGCAGGGAGAACTGTCCGGCGTCCAGCTCGACCAGAGGAGCGCCCAGAATCTTCGCGTCCGGGACGCCGACCGCGTTGAACGAGATATCGACGCGGCCCGCCTGATCGATCACGGACTGCAGATGCCTGTCCACAGCCCGCTCGTCGAGTGCGTCGACCTCGGCAGCCTCGGCGAATCCGCCGGCGGTAACGATGGCCTTAGCGACCGCCGCGACCGGCGCCTCCAGGCGCCCGGTGAGAAAAAGCTTGGCCCCCTCGCGCGCGAAGGCGCGTGCGACAGCGCCGCCGATCGCGCCTCCGGCTCCGTAGATCACCGCAACCTTGTCCTTCAGCATCATCTCTGGTTCCTTTCTGCGCCTGGGTGGTTACACTTGCCCACCTCATGTGTGAAGACCGACGGCTGAGACTCAACTGCGCATGGCTGCAATTTTCGCCATCCGCCAGCGACTGTATCGTCAGAGCCGTCGATGATGCAGACACCGCCGCGTCGGGAAAGTGGGCGCTCGCCAACCGCCCAGTTCGCCCTGCGGCCGGTGTCCATATTCAGGAAGGAAGTGCGACAATGTGCCGGAAGAAGGTGACGTGATGGTGATGGTGGCGCCAGCCGATCTAATCTCAAGGGCGCGGGCCGGGGACGGTGACGCGTTCCAGGAGTTGACCGAGCCGTACCGTCGAGAGCTGCAGGCGCACTGCTACCGGATGCTCGGATCCTTCCAGGATGCCGAGGATGCGCTGCAGGACACGTTGCTGACCGCCTGGCAAGGCATCGGAGGGTTCGAGGGGCGCGCCTCGCTCCGCACGTGGCTCTACCGGATCGCCACCAACCGATGCCTCAACGCGCGTCGCTCGGCCAGCCGACGACCCGCCAGGGAGTGGAACATCCCCGAGGTTGAACCGCCCGAGCCGACCCGGCTCGGCGAGGTCGTATGGCTCGAGCCCTATCCCGACGCTCTCCTCGAGGGTGCGATCGATGCGCAGCTCGGACCGGAGGCCCGTTACGAGCAGACCGAATCCATCTCCCTGGCCTTCGTGACCGCCCTTCAGGTCCTGCCGCCTCGCCAGCTCGCCGTCCTCATCCTGCGCGACGTCCTCGGATTCCACGCGAACGAGGTGTCCAACATGCTGGACTCGACGGTCGAGTCGGTCAACAGCGCTCTCAAACGGGCCCGGGCCAGTCTGCAGCGCCGCCTGCCGCCGGCCGACAAGCGCGAACCGGCGCCCGCTCCCGACTCACCCGCCGAGCAGGCGCTCGTGGCAAAGTTCGTCAGCGCGTACGAGTCCGCCGATCTCGACGCGCTGGTGGCCCTGCTGACAGACGACGTCTTCATGTCAATGCCACCGATGCCCCTCGAATACCAGGGCCGAGACGTCGTGGCCCGCTTCTGCGCCAGCATCTTCGGCGCGGGCCGCAGGTTCTACCTCGTGCCAACGCGAGCCAACGGTCAGCCGGCGTTCGGGGCCTACCTGCGCGCCCCTACCGGCATCCTCCATGGGACCGGCCTATTCGTCCTCACCCTCACCGGCGACCGGATCTACGCTATGACCCGCTTCGAAAATAGTGTGCTCCCATGGTTCGGGCTACCGCGATCGCTTCCGAGCCGATAGCCAGCTTCCGAGCGGTGGAAGTGCGTGGCGGCGAAACCCACACCAGCGGATGCGCCGGCGCAGTTACCAGCGTCCAACGCACTGTTTCGGTGTATCGTTGGCTCAAGGGCGTCGAGATCCAGCCCGTGATGTGGCGCCTGGCCCGCGGCCGACCAGCGACCCGACCCAGGCGCCGCCCCTTCAACTACGCCTCACGACCCACTTCTCACACGCTCTACATCGCCTCGCGCAGGGTGTGGGTCGCGCTCGCGCTGCGCAGCTTGGCCAGCGCGACCATCTCGAGCTGGCGCACGCGCTCGCGTGAGATGTTTAGCTCCTTGCCGACTTCCAGCAGCGTGCGGCTGCGGCCATCGCCGATGCCGTAGCGCAGGACGACCACCGACCGCTCACGTGCGGTGAGCTGCGAGAGCGCCCGGTGGAGTTCTTCGCCGAGCAGGTGCTGTGAGGCGATATCCGCCGGGGTCAGCACAGTCGGGTCTTCAAGCGTGTCGGCGAGCGCGAGGCGGTTCTCCACGTCGGAGGGCGCGTCAAGCGAGACGGGCTGCTCGGTGATGTGCAGCAGGTCGTCAACCTCCTCGACGCCCATGCCGGCGGCCTCGGCGATTTGCCCTGGCAGGGGGTCGCCGCCGTTTTCCTGCGAGAGCTGCGAGGCGATACGTCGCACCTTGCGCAAGCGCGTCGCCACATGCTCCGGCAGGTGAATGAGGCGCGACTGCTCGCCAGCGGCGCGGCTGATTGCCTGGCGGATCCACCAGGTGGCGTAGGTGCCGAAGTGGCAGCCACGATGCCAGTCGAATTTCTCGGCGGCGCGCATCAGGCCGAGATTGCCTTCCTGGATGAGGTCGATGAGGGGCACACCGGAGTTGGTGTAACGGCGTGCGATGGAGATAACAAGTCGGAGATTAGCCTCGACGAGGCGCTTGCGGGCGCGGCCATCGCCCCCCTGGGAGCGCTTGGCGAGGATGATTTCTTCTTCGTGTGAGAGGAGCGAGAGGCCGCGAATATCATGCAGGTAGCTCTGGAAGGCGTCTTCCGCGCCATCCGCGCCGCCATAATACCCGGCGCCCTTGCCGTAGAGGGCGTCTTCTTCCTCTGCGCTCAACTCCTCGAGTTCGGCGTCAGTTGGCTCGCGATCTTCCGTGGAGATCATCACGGTAATCCCGCCGTTGGCGTCCTCATCCGCGCTCTCCACGGCGGAGTCAACGACTGCTTCACTGTCGAACGCCTGCCGCAGAATCCGCTCTGCGGTCTCGTCGTCGGACTTCTGACGTGAGACGGCCATCGTGCGCTCTCCTTTCTCAGACCTCGCAGTGGATCTGAGACTTTCGGCTCGCGCCGCGCGGGTGAGAGCCAGATCATGTGCCATGCCTGAGTCATTCCTGCCGGGCCGGCGCAACTCGTGTTCAAACATCTTGCGCAACTCGCCCTCAGTCTACACGTCACAAAATTGTGACGCATCGGGTGAACACCTTACTTTTTCCTACGGTATCTATCTTACTTCATCTACGGAAGTTTTGGATACCATGTTTCTCCGGGGCGCCCAATGTTAGACGCCATGTCGGCCCGCTTGCGGCGGATCACTATGCCGACTCGGTGGCGTGTACACCGTCCCACACGACGGTACGTGTAAAGATACGCGCCGGGGCTGCGCATAAAACAGACGTCCAATCGCGCACAGTGTTTACACTGTGATTCCGACTACTCCCAGCGAAACGCGCGGAACGAGAGCAGGAGCGCCACAACCATCCACGCCGCCAGCGCGAGGGCGTCGGTCTGTGTCGCCGCGAGATCGGCGCCGTTGTTGATGATCTGGCGCAGGGCGTCGTTGAGGTAGGAGAGTGGCAAGATCCGGATGATCGGCGCGAGGAACGCGGGCGCGTTCTCGGTCGGGAAATACGATCCGCCGAGAAACATCATCGGAAAACTGATCAGAAACGTCAGACTCGCCGCGACTTCCTCGTTGCGGGCAAAGCTGCCGATCACGAAACCAAGCGAGAGCATGACCAGCGCGCCCAGCGTGACGATCAGGCCGAGCGCCAGCCAGTTTCCGATGATCTGTACGCCGAAGACGAGGATGGCGACGGCGATCAACACCGCGCACTGCGCCAGCGAGAGCAGCAGCCGCGCCGTCGCCTGACCGCCGATGAGGGCGCTCTGGCGCAACGGCGTCGCCGCGATCCGCCGCAGCACGCCCTGCTTACGCCAGGCCACCAGCGCCGTTCCTACCGAGAGGTTGGCGTACATCAGCAGCATGCCGAGCATGCCGGGGGTCAGCCAGTCGATCTGGCGCAGGTGGTGGACGCTTACCGCCTGCTCATCAAGCGCGAGGGGTGAGGCGCGACCGGAGGCCCGCTCGTTGAGACCGGTGACGATACTCTGGACCGCCATCCGCGCCGACGCCTGCGTGACGGGATTGCTCTGATCGAAGTACACCTGCAGCGTGGCGTGTCCCTGCGACAGGTCGGCGCCGAAGCCCGCCCCGATCACGATCACCGCGTCACGACTCCCGGAACGCAGCGCCGCTAGCTCCTCATCGGCGCTGCCGCGGGAGACTTTGAGCGAGTCGCTGGCGCCGAGCTGGGCCGCGATCTGCTGGGAGGTTGCGGACGCATCGTGATCCACGATTCCCAGGCGTAATTGCGCGCCGCTCCCACTGCCGAAGAGCCAGCCAAACACAAAAATCGAGATGAGCGCCAGCCCCAGACTGGTGACCAGCAAGATACGATTGCGCATGAGCATGCGCAGGTGAGCGTACAGCATCGCGACAAAGCTCTTCATGATCGCCTCCAGTACTGACGGATGGGATACCTGCCTGCGCGCTAGTCACGCAGACCGCGCCCGGTGAGCTTGAGGAAGACGTCTTCCAGAGTGGGCGCGTGCGTCTGCAAGTGGTCGACCTGCGCGCCATGCGCCCCGGCGAGTCGCAACAGGGCCACGAGCGTCGCTTCGAGCCGGTCGGTGTAGATGAGCGCGGTGTCGCCACGGAGGCGCGCCTCGCTGACACCCGGCAGGCCAGAGAGATCATCCACCGAGATGGGCGCTTCCACGGAGCCTGCGATGAGGGCGCACTCGATAGCGGCGCTGGCGCCAAGCGTGGCAATCAGCGCGGCGGGCGTATCCTGCGCGATGACGCGCCCATGATCCATGATGGCGATGCGGTCGCAGAGCGTCTGAGCCTCGTCCATAAAGTGTGTGGTCAGGACGACTGTCTTGCCGCGCTCGCGCAGGCGCAGGACCTGCTCCCACACCATATGCCGGCTCTGCGGATCCAGCCCGCTGGTTGGCTCGTCGAGGAAGACCAGCGTGGGATCATTGACGAGCGCCAGGGCCAGCGCGAGGCGCTGGCGCTGCCCGCCGGAGAGGTCCTGCGGATAGGCGCGCGCTTTGTCCTCCAGCGCCACCTCACGCAGCAGCGTCTCTGGCGCGATGGCCTTTGGATAGAAGGAGCCGAAGAGCGCGATGGTCTCGCTCACCTGGAGGTATTCGAAGAGGCTTGTCGCCTGGAGTTGCACGCCGATGCGCGACTGGATCGCGCGCCGGTTGCGGCGGATATCAAGCCCATCGATCACGATGGCGCCGCCGTCGGCGGGGCGGATACCTTCCAGCATATCAAGCGTCGAGGACTTTCCCGCCCCGTTTGGGCCGAGCAGGCCAAAGATCTCGCCGCGCCGGATCGCGAAGCTGACGCCGTCGACCGCGGTCAGGCGACCGTAGCGCTTGACCAGACCGTGCGCCTGAATGATCACCGCGTCCAGCTGCGCGGTCTGCTCCCCGTCGCCCGCCACCGGGGATCGAGTCTGCTGCGTGGTCATGCCTCTCTGCCTTTCGTTCTCCCCACCGCGTCGCCACGATGGGTGATACAGCGTCCGGCTGGATTCTTGATGCGCGGTCGCGATGGGCTGAAGCCCGTGTACGTATCACTGTCCGCGTCGTGTGGTCGCCGGCGCTGATCCAAGAGTAGCCGCACGGGAAGCGGAGCGCCTGTGCCAGCCGTCACCTCTTGAGTCATGTGTTTGCCTGGTCGCTGACGCTCGCCTGTGTGACCATCGATAGATGCATGGCGTGTTCGGTGCAGAGGAAGGCATGACGTTTGGCACAGGCGCCGCTAGCGCGCGCGCAGATATACTGGCGGATATACTGAAGGCGTCAGTGGACGCGCCGCCAGATAAGAGGGTTGTGCGGTCGGACAATGGGAATCGAGGCGCATATGACGAGAGCGGCGGGAGAACTCGTGGATCATGCGCGGCGTCTGTTGCAGGCGAGCCTTGCCTTTGACAACATGATTGACGCGACCGCCTATATCACGGTCTGCGTCGGTTGTCTTGTCGCGCTCATACTCACGTCATCGGTGACCACAGGCGGATTCTTGCTCGTCATTGGCGGAAGCGCAGCGTGGCTACTCCTCTTTCAGGTCTTCAGCAACCGCACGTTGACGGTCGGCCAGACCACCCTCGCGCAGGTGACCATGATCGCCCTGACATTCCTCGTGCTCTCCGCGACATGGCTCGGCGCAGGGTTCGATTGGCTGCTCCCGCTGGCGACTGTCGCGATGCTGCCCTTCCGCATCCCCCTGGCGCGCGCCATCACGCTGGCGCTCGTTCTCTGGATTGGTAGTTTCGCGCTGCTGGCGTCGCTCGAGCTGCCAGGACGCCCGGATCAGCTCATATTCAATTTGGGCACGCTGACGCCCGCCTTTCTCTTCTGTTTTCTGTTCCCGCTCGCCGTGCGTCGCCAGAGCGAGGAGCGCGCCCGCGCTGAGGCGCTTGTCGTGGAGCTCGAGGCTGCGCAGCGGCGTCTGCGGGCGTACGCCGCGGAGTCGGAAGAACTCGCCGTCGCACGCGAGCGCAACCGCATGGCGCGCGAGATTCACGACACGCTGGGACACTACCTGACGATCCTCGCGGTGCAGTTGGAGACGGCGCTGAAGATGGAGGAGTTGGACGACGCGCGTCTGCACGCTGAACTGGTTGAGGCGCGGCGCGCGGCCGCGGAATGTCTCGCCGAGGTGCGCGGCTCGGTCGCGGCTTTGCGGCCCGCCGACCTGGCGACGCTCAGTCTGCCAGACGCGCTGGCGCGGCTCGTGAGCGCTCATGAGGCGCTGGACCCCGCCGTCGAGATCGCGCTCGACGTCGAAGGCTCGACGGATGCGCTTGATCTGGAACAGCGACTGGCGCTGTATCGCTGCGCACAGGAGGCGCTGACGAACGTGCGCAAGCACGCCGGCGCGACCAGGGCGCTGCTGCGGCTGCGCGTGGACGGGCGCGTGGCGGATTTCCTTGCGCTGGATAATGGGCGCGGGGCCGACGCGGCGGCTAATACAGAAGACGCGCCGGGCTTCGGACTGTTGGGCATCCGCGAGCGCATCGCGCTGCTTGGTGGGACGTCTATGATGGGGCCAGAGTTGGGCAAGGGATGGCGCGTGCAGGTCATATTGCCGCTTCAGCGGAATCAGCAAGCCCTGGACGTGCAGGGGCAGAACGCCGACCGTACAGCGATGGAGCAAGGGCATGCCACTTCAGTCGCCGGATGACGGCCCCGTTCGTGTGCTGCTGGTGGACGACCAGACGCTCCTGCGCCAGGGATTCCAGCGGCTGCTGGAGTTGGGCGAGAATCACCTGAAGGTCGTGGGCGCCGCGTCGGATGGCGTGGAGGCGCTGGCCACCATCGAGCGGCTGGAGCGCGAGAACCGGCTGCCACAGGTTGTACTGATGGACATTCGCATGCCGCGCATGGATGGCGTGCAGGCCACAGCGCGCGTGCGGACGCGCTGGCCCTCGATCCGCGTGCTCATGCTCACGACCTTCGACAATGACGAATACGTCTTCGACGGCCTGCGCGCGGGCGCGAGCGGATACATGCTCAAGGATATAAGCGCCGAGGAACTGGTCGCCGCCATCCATGCGGCGCATCGCGGCGAATCGCCACTGCAACCCTCGATCGCGGCGAAGCTGGTCGCCAGGCTGCGTGACGCGCCCGCGGAGGAGGCGGCCTCAACAGGAGGGGCCACAGGAACGAGGAGCGACGCTGAGGGAGTGGAACTGACCGAGCGCGAACGCGAGATCCTGCGCTACCTCGCGCGCGGGTCGAGTAACCGCGAGATCGGCGAGGCGCTCTATATCACCGAGGGAACGGTCAAGAACCACGTCTCGAATATCCTCAGCAAGCTGGCGCTGCGTGATCGCACGCAGGCGGCGCTGTGGGCGCGTGAGCATGGATTGGTGTAGCGTATCTCCGCCGCTCTGTCGCTCCACAGATGGCGCGCGTGTCGTACACTACTGCTGGTCCACAGTGCGGGGATTTTGCCTGCCCTGTGTATGGGCGCCACGTCAGGAGGAAATGCGGCTGAAATGTCGTTGCGCGCGCTCCGGCGCTTTAGAGCCGGAGCACGGAGGCCTGCGGACTGAAGTTCGCCGCACATCTACGGCCGCAACGGATACGGATCACCCGGAAGCGCAAAGGAGCGTGAGACGATATGGGCAGGCCACGCGTCTACGTAACCCGCATACTGCCCGAACAGGGGCTTGCGTTAATTGCCGATTACTGCGACGCGACGATCTGGGAGGACGAACTGCCACCGCCGCGCGAGACGATCCTGCGTGAGGCGCGCGACGCCGATGGGCTGGTGAGCCTGCTCACCGATAAGGTCGACGGCGAGCTGCTCGACGCCTGCCCGAAGCTGCGCGTCGTCAGCAACATGGCGGTCGGCTACGACAACATTGACGTGCCTGCCGCCACCGCGCGTGGCGTCCTCGCGGGCAACACGCCGGGGGTGCTGACCGAGACGACTGCCGACTTCGCCTTCGCGCTGCTGATGGCTTCCGCGCGGCGTATCGTCGAGGGGGCCGATTACGTGCGCGCGGGACGCTGGAAGACGTGGGGGCCGATTCTGCTGATGGGCGCGGACATCCACCACGCGACGCTCGGCCTCGTCGGCCTGGGGCGCATCGGCGTCGAGATGGCCAAGCGCGCCAGCGGCTTCGATATGCGTGTGCTCTACTACGACGTGTTCCGCCGCGAGGACCTGGAGGCGGCGCACGACATTACCTACCTGCCGCTCGACGAGTTACTGGCGCAGGCCGATTTCGTCAGCATCCATACGCCGCTGACCGAGGAGACGCGCCACCTGATGAACCGCGAGCGGCTCGCGCGCATGAAGCCGAGCGCGATCCTCATCAACACCGCGCGCGGCCCGATCGTGGAGACAGAGGCGCTGGTGGAGGCGCTGCGCGATGGCGTGATCGCCGGGGCCGCGCTCGACGTGACCGATCCGGAGCCGCTGCCTGCCGATCATCCGCTGGTCGAGGCGCCGCACTGCCTCGTCGTCCCGCATATCGCCAGCGCCAGCGCTGTGACGCGCGGGAAGATGGCCGAGATCGCCGCGCGCAACCTGATCGCGGGCCTCAAGGGCGAGCCGCTGCCCGCCGGGCTGAACAACGAGGCGCTGGGCACGGGTCGGTCGGCGCTGCCGCGCGAGTGGGAAGCCGAATGAGCGACGAGGGCCAGTTCATTCCGCCGATGCCGGAAGATCGCTTCTGGGCGCTCGTAGAGCAATCGGAAGGCGATGCGGAGCAGCTTAAGACCATCCTTCTGGCGCTGCCTGCCGAAGACATCTGCGCGTTCAGCCTGACCTTGGACGATATGATGTATGCGCTGGATCGGCGGAACATTCACGACGTGACCGATGGCTCTGAAGATGGCTTCGAGTACGTGCGGCTCTGGATCATTTCGCAAGGCCGCAAATATTACGAGTCAGTGCTCGCTGACCCACAGAATGCGCCAGAAGACGCATACGAGGCCAAAGTTGGGGCGTCATTTCCAGCGGCTATCCGCCAGCATAGAAATGCGCGATTCGCCACGATGAGCAACACGGCTGGCTGGTCTGATAGCAGCCAAGGTAACTAAAGCGCGCTCAACGATGAGCGAGAGGAGAGCACGATGAGGTTCGCGAGTCGCATGGAGCGGCTGGGCACGGAGACCGCGTTCGAGGTGCTGGCGAAGGCGAAGGCGCTGGAGGCGCAGGGCCGTTCGATCATCCACCTGGAGATCGGCGAGCCGGACTTCCCGACGCCGGAGCATATCGTCGAGGCGGGCTGTCAGGCGCTGCGTGACGGCTATACGCACTACACCGCCGCGCCGGGCATTCCAGAACTGCGCGAGGCCATCGCCGCCGACGCCAGCAAGCGCCGGGGTATGGAGTTCTCGCCGGAGGACGTCGTCGTGACGCCGGGCGGCAAGCCGATCATGTTCTATGCGTTGCTCGCACTGGTGGACGAGGGCGATGAGGTCATCTACCCGAACCCTGGTTTCCCCATCTACGAGTCGATGATTCGCTTCGCCGGGGGCAAAGCTGTGCCCATCAAGATGGAGGAGGCGCGCGACTTCTCGCTCGACGTGGACCGGCTTTGTGAGATGATCGGCCCGCAGACGCGCCTGGTCGTCCTCAACTCGCCGCACAACCCCACCGGCGGCGTCCTCTCGCGCGCCGATCTGGAGGCCATCGCCGAGGCCGTGCTGCGCCAGCCGGAGACGCTGGTCCTGGCCGATGAGATCTACAGCCGCATGCTCTACGAGGGCGAACATACCAGCATTGCCTCGCTGCCAGGCATGCGCGAGCGCGCCATTGTCCTGGATGGCTTCTCGAAGATCTACGCGATGACGGGCTGGCGGCTGGGCTACGGCCTGTTGCCGAGTGAGTTGGTCGCGCCGGTGGTGCGGCTGCTCATCAACTCGGCCTCCTGCACCGCCGCCGCGACGCAGATGGCGGGCGTCGCCGCGCTGACCGGCTCGCAGGCGTCCTCCGAGGCGATGGTCGAGGAGTTCCGCCGCCGCCGCGAGGTCATCATCCGCGGGCTGAACACGATCCCGCGAGTAAGCGCGAAAACGCCGCACGGCGCGTTCTACGCCTTCCCCAATATCACCGCGACCGGCCTGACCTCGCGCCAGATGGCCGACCTGTTGCTCAACGAGGCGGGTGTCGCTGCGCTCTCCGGGACGGCGTTCGGCGCGTACGGTGAGGGATACATCCGGCTGAGCTACGCCAACTCCGTGGAGCAGATCGAGGAGGCGCTTGACCGTATCCAGCGCACGCTGGCGGAGCGTCAATAGCAGCGCTTTCGGCGAAGCGTCCGCTCACGTGGGCGTATACTGAGCCTGCCGCGCATGAATGGATAGGATGTCTTGTTTCATGCGAGTTCTGTGTACCTCGCGCCGTATTACCTGATGAGAGGAGATGCGACCGCCTGAAAGGATTGGCGGGTCGCTGGCTGTCCTCGGTGAGCGCACGGAGTCGCCCGGCTGAGCGTGTATGATCCCGCTCCGCCTGCCTGTTGCGCTTCCCTGGGGATATTTGGCAGAATGGGCGGAATGGGAATGACACGCGTGGTCTAAGGAGGAAGGACGACCCGCGCATCGCTCATCCCCACATCTCTCCACCCAATCTGTCTGGAGGCTGTACGTCATTGTGTCCAACGAGCTCATGACTTTCAATAGCATACTTCGCTGCCCGTCGTGCGATCGGACGCTGGAGGAAGTCTTCGTCAATCCGGCGGGGGAGATGATCGGCTGCGACGCCTGCGCGGAAGGGCTGGGTCTCGCCGGGGAGAATGTCTCGCTGGAGGAGTGGTATGCGCCCGAACTCGTCGCGGAGGCGCTTCGCCAGTACGCGCTGCTCGACGCGCGCGCTGGCAAGCCCGAGGTGACGGTCTCGCAGCGTCCACGCCTGCATTACTGGGAGGTCATCGCGGGAGGCCAGCGCTACTTCCTCAAACGCTTCCAGGACTGGTATCCCACCGAGGCGATCCGCTACATCCACAGTATCCTGCGCTGTCTTGCGGAGGAGCGGCTACCGGCGCCGCGTTATGTGCTGAACACGGTTGGTGTGAGCTTCACCGAGGCGGCGGATTCGCGCTGGGCGCTCTACCACGCCCTCGATGGCGCGAGCGTGGACGAGCGCGACTGGATGTGGGGGAGACCCAAAGTCGCCGAGACGCTTGCTCTCGTCCACCGCGCGCTGGAGACCTTTTCGCCAGAAGGCGAGGCGTTCGCCCCGTGGGACGCCTGGACCGAGGAAACGGTTGACCGGGTGGTGGAAAGCTGGTCCACGCAGGTGAATCTGCACCCTGATCTGCTCGGCTACATCCAGAAGCGGCTGGCGACGCGCTATTTTGGCGAACTGTATCCCGCGTTGCCGAAGCAGGTCGTGCATGGCGACTTCATCCTCGCCAACGTCCTCTGGCGCGGGACGGGGGCGAACGCCAGCGTCAGCGGCGTCCTCGATTTCGAGCGCGCGCACCGTGATACCGTGCTCTTCGATTTCGCCTGGGGGCTGGGCGACCGGCGCCCGCCGCTGCTGCGCGCGACGGTGGCGGCCTATACGCGCGTGCGCCCACTCTCCGCGCTGGAGCGTGAGGCGCTGCCGGAGGCGCTGCTGCTGGGCGCCCTGATGGCGATTGACATGCAACTGATGTACTTCCAGAACATACGCGAGGTGGCGCGGCTGGGGCAGGATCTCCACCTGATGGCGCGCGATCTGGAGGCGCTGCGCAAGGCCGTCGCGCTTAAAGGATAGGCGCGTAGGCTGTTTTCACAGGCCGCGATGATTGAAGAGTACCCTACTCCGCTGGCGGAGCGCTTCATAGGGCCACTTGGCGCCGCAGCTGGATGGGCCAGCGCCAGCCCAGCAGGAGCAGGCCAAAGGCGCCGCACACGGCTGGAAGTCCAAACAGCAGATTATAGTAGGCGCCCAAGCGATCAAATGCGGACGCATAGGCTGCATCCAGGTCATCAGCTGTGCATGGCGGCATAATCATGGTCCGCTGGATGGCGTCCCAGTGCTTGATCGCCTCACTTGATGGAATGAGGAAAAGCCCCATCATGCTGACTGCGAACGCCACACACAGAGCAGGCACGAGGGAAACAATGACAGCGCCACGCCTGCCGAACCAGCGACGTCCTAGCGATCGGGGATCGTTGACAAGATTCACCACCATCCAGAGAAAGACGATCAGGAGGAGCAGCGGAATGACATCCGTCGCTGCAAACGTCGTTATGAAACCCGGAAGTGGCGCAGGTTCAAACTGGCACATCGCAATCTCTGGAGTACTGTTACTCCTTCGTCGACGATGGCACGACGCTCAGCGGCTTGCCACGAGCGCTTCCCTTTGTAGCAGGCTCTGCCTCTAGCGCGGGCTGGATGCCTGTCTTGCGCGTGCGCCCCGCGCTCACCGGACCAAGCTCGCCGTCGCCGGGGTAGACCACCTTCGCCTCGTGCTCCGGCAGGATCGCCGCCACCTCTTTGAGCACCGCGTCCAGGAACTCGTCCTCCGGCACCGTGCGCAGGTAGACGCCCTTCTTGTAGATCACGCCCTTGCCGCGCCCACCGGAGAGGCCGATGTCCGCGTCACGCGACTCACCAGGGCCGTTGACGACGCAGCCCATCACTGCGACCTGGATCGGCGTCTGCACCTTCATCAGCCGCTTCTCGACCTCGTTGGCGATCTTGATCACGTCGATCTCGACGCGGCCACAGGAGGGGCAGGAGACGAAGGTGACGCCGCGCTGGCGCAGGTCCAGCGAGCGCAGGATCTCGTAAGCGACGGGAATCTCTTCCTCCGGCTCGGCGCTCAAGGAGACGCGGATCGTGTCGCCGATGCCGTCGGCCAGCAGGAGGCCGAAGCCCAGCGCCGACTTGACCGAGCCGGTGACCAGCGTGCCCGCCTCGGTGATGCCCAGGTGCAGCGGCGCGTCGGAGACCGCCGAGAACTTGCGATAGGCGTCCACGGCGGTCAGCACGTTCGAGCTTTTCAGTGAAACCTTGTAGTTATAGAAGCCGAGGTCGTCGGCCCAGCCGCAGTATTCGAGCGCTTTGTCCACCATGCGCCCCACCAGCTCCTCGCGCTCGCGGCGGCGCTCCTCGACCGGATCGGACTTGACGAAGGTGCCGTCGTCCAGCAGCTTGACCTGTACCTTGCGCATCGCCGGGCCGCGCTCCAGCGCGTCGAGCGAGCCAGAGTTGACGCCGATACGCATGGCGATGTCCGCCGCCTTCGCCGCCTCGACGATCTTGACGAACGATTCATGCCCATGCAGAAGGTTGCCGGGGTTGATGCGAATCGAGTCGGCGCCCTGCTCGATGGCGAGGAGCGCGAGCTTCGGATCGTAGTGGATGTCGGCGACGACGGGGATCGAGATGCGCTTCCTGATGGCGCCAATCGCCAGCGCGTCTTCCTCTTCGGGCACGGCCACGCGCGCGATCTCGCAGCCAACCTCTTCGAGCCGCTTGATCTGCGCCACCGAGGCGTCCACGTCGCGGGTATACATCGTGGTCATGGATTGTACGACCACTGGCGCGTCGCCGCCGATCAGCACATCGCCCACATGAATCTGTCGCGTCTTCCGTCGCATGAATCTCTCCCGGCGTATCACTCGTCCGCACGGTCTGGCGACCTGAATACGCCGCCGTGATGATCTGGTTGGTCTGCATGGGTCCACGCGGAGGGTCTCCGCGCCACACCAGTTATAGCATAGCGCGCGCGCCGGGAGTGTGGCATGCACGTGTGTGCGCTCGCGCAGGATCGGCCCGCGCTGCCGAGTCAGTAATAGATGGTGCGCGTGCGGTGGTACGGGCGCATGTCGAACGCCGGCGTCTGGCTCTCGCTCCACAGGCGATAGTCAATCGCGCTGGCGCTGCGCTCGATTCCTTGCTGCGCAAGCGCGCGGCGGAGGAGTTCGACGGCCCAGACCGTGGCCGCGCGTATCTCGACCTCCGGCGCGGAGCCAGCCGGAATTTCCTGATAGGTATCCACCTGCGCGGCCAGCTCTGGCGCGTAGAGCATCACGCCCTGATAGCGCAGCAGTTGGGGCAACTTGTAGTCGGCGAACGCGGTCAACCGCTCCAGCCCGGTGAGCGCGCCCAGCCCCTTGCCGCCGAACGCGGTGGAGATGTCTGCGGCGCAGATCTGCGCGCGCTTGAGGAACGGTACCGGCTGCCCGTTCCAGACGGCGGCATCCGCGAAGGAGGGGAAGTCGCGCGCCAGCAGCAGCGCCAGGCTCGCGGCGTCATGTCCGGCGGCGCTCAGCGCGTTGGCGCACTGGGCGTCGTAACGCTCAAGCAGGACAAGGCCAACCTCGCGCGCGTTGGCGAGCCGCTCGGCGAAGAGGGGGATTGACCCGGCGTCTGGCGCGGGACGCAGGATGTCGGCCAGCGTCTCCTCATCCATGCTGGCAAGGTAGGCGGCGTCATGTAAAGGCCGCCCCTCTTCCATCGCGCGGCTGAGCGCCGCCGCCAGCGCGTTGTAGCCATCCAGCGTCTCGCCATGCCACTCGACGCGCCAGCGAGCTTGGCCAGGAAACGCCCAGAAGCAGAAGTTGAGGGCGTCGAGCAGCAGCAGCCAGTTGAGCGTACGCTCGGTTCCATCGAAGTAGTGCATCTCCGGGAACGCGCTATTCTCCGGCCAGGGAGCGTCTGCCCAGCGCGCCGCCAGCCGCTCGATAGCGCCGAGATCGAGGCCGACGAGCGTGGCCTCGCGCAGCACGCGAGCCGCGCCGGTCAACACGCCCAGTCGGTCGTCGGGCGGTGGCTGTATGACCTCCATGATCTCATGCGACATAGTCGCTCCTTTGGCATCAGGCGGGCGAGCTCCATATGATGGTACAATGCGCCCGTGGCTGGCCGTCAATGGCGATGGCCGCCCGTGGCGCGGAGACGCTCGACGCCCAGCGAAGGGGAGAAGGACCTATGCTTGCGCGCGACATCATGACGACCCATGTCATCTCCATCGAGCCAGATGCGAGCGTGCGCGACGCCGCGCGACTCCTCTCAACCTACAACATCAGCGGCGTCCCGGTGCTGGATGCGAACGGCGCGATGATCGGGCTGGTCACGGAGGCCGATCTCATCAGCAAGCCGGGCAAGACGGTCGCGGACATCATGACCCGACGCGTGCTGAGCGTGCCCGACGATACAGCGGTGGACGCTATCGCGCAGATGCTCACCAGCAATGGGTACAAGCGCGTGCCGATCCTGCGCGAGGGCAGGCTTGTCGGCATCGTCAGCCGGGCGGACATCGTACGCATGATGGCGAGCCGCTGGGTCTGTGAGAAGTGTGGTGCGATCCAGCACGGCGCGCGCCCATCCGAATGCTTCAGCTGCGGCGCGGATGGCGGAGCATTCGAGCGCGAGATCGAGCCGCGTCCGGAACTGTCGCGCCGGCAGTAGGCGCGGACGGTGTGGAGACGAGTTATTTACGGTGTGGCGGTGCGGGCTGGCGAATGAATTCGCGCCCTGTCGCCCACACTATCCTCCGACGCGGGTTCTTTGCTCGCTATGGCTGGCCGTAGGGGCGTGATTGATCACGGCCGACGTGCGGTTTCTAGTGTCCGCGCAGGCGGACATCGTGGCGGGACGCCCAAAACCGCGATTGCAATCGCCTTGGCGCGATCCATCGCGCCCGTTGATGCGCATGCCTAAATATTCGACGCCAGCATCGAGACGAGAGTGCTGAAGATCGGGCCAAAGAGCGCCAGCGCGCCAATCGCCAGCAGGGCGAGCAGCGCGATGATCAGCACAAACTCGGCGATTCCCTGGCCGCGGTCGCTGTTCAGATGTCGCATCGGGTTCCATCCTGTCTCTGTGAGCGTCACGAGGGCTTCTGTGAGGTCGGCGCCTGCGCGTCTCACGTCGAGCATAGTTGAGTATATCGGCTCACACGCGAAGACACAAGCGTCATTTTTCGGTCTGCGCTCGTGACACCTCCTGTACGTATGTAAGACTCTCTCTATCAGACTATTCTCGCTGCGCCGCCCGAAAGCGGCGCCAAATCGAGCCTTTGGCTGCGGTCGGCGGCGCGGGACGATTTGCATAATCCGGAATCTGTGCTAGCCCAGTCGGGTATGGCGCTTTGTGGGTGAGGCAGACGCACGGTACAATGGCAGCCATTGCAGGCAATCGTTGCCGCTGTCCATTGTGCGCTGTTCACTACTCCGCGCCAGGCGTTCACACGCGTTCCAGGCGCTCTCCGCTTCGTCCATGATCACGCCGTATCTCGCGAACACCGTGTCTTGCGAAAGGGGCCTCTGCTGTGCCACATCCCTGGGTGTTTGCCATCGCCAATCAGAAGGGCGGAGTCGGGAAGACTACCACCGCCATCAACCTGGCGGCCTGTCTCGCCAGCCTCGGTCGCAAGACGCTGGTGATCGATCTCGATCCGCAGTCGAACACGACGACTGGACTGGGGATCGACGCGCATCGGGTCGGCAACTCGATCTACGAGCTGCTGGTGAACGATAGCATGGCCGTGAAGGACGTGCTGCGCGCCGAGATTCGCCCCAACCTCTCGCTGATCCCGGCCAAGGTGGATCTCTACGCCGCCGACATCGAGCTGGTCTACATTGACCATCGCGAGTACCGCCTCAAGCGCATCCTCGATGGCATCAGGAATGACTACGACTACGTGCTGATCGATTGCCCGCCCTCGCTGGGCCTGCTGACGGTGAACGCGCTGACTACTGCGGATGGGGTGGTCCTGCCGCTGCAATGCGAGTACTTCGCCCTCGAAGGCATGCAGCAACTCTTGAACACCATCAAGCTGGTGCGCGACCGGCTGAATCCGAAGGTCTTCCTCTTCGGCGTCGTGCTGACGATGTACGACCCACGCACGCGGCTGGCGTCAGAGGTGGTGGACGAGATCACTCAACACTTCCCCAAGGAGAAGTTCCAGAGCATGATCCCGCGCAACGTCCGGCTCTCCGAGGCGCCCAGCTACGGACTGACGATTCTGGAGCACGAGGCGCGCTCGCCGGGGGCGCTGGCCTACAAGGCGCTGGCCGAGGAAGTGATCGAGCGCGCCACATCAATGGAGGCGACGCATGTCTAATAAGCGATTTGGCCTGGGACGTGGTCTGGACGCGCTGATTCCGGGATCGTCTCCGCAGCAGACTCAGCCGGATGTCGCGGAAGGGTACGCGGTGGCTCCACGCCAATATGGCCCGGAGGACCCAACGTTCGGCGCCAACGTCTATCTTGTCCCCATCGACGCGATTGAGCGCAACGAGCAGCAGCCGCGGGCGCCGGTCGAGGAGAGCGACGATCTCTACGAACTGGCCACCTCGATCCGCGAGTTCGGGCTGCTCCAGCCGTTGATCCTCTCATTTGAGGGCGATGACGAGCAAGGGCCGCGCTTCCAGCTCATCGCCGGCGAGCGTCGCTGGCAGGCCGCGCGGCTGGCTGGCCTCAGCGTCGTGCCGGCGATGATCCGCGAGGCGACGCCCCGACAGATGCTGGAGATTGCGCTCGTCGAGAACCTGCAGCGCGAGGACCTGAATCCCATTGAGATGGCGCGTGGCTTCCAGACGCTGGTCGAGGAATATGGGCTGACACAGGATGAGGTGGCCGAGCGCGTCGGCCTGAAGCGCCCGACGGTGGCGAATGCGCTGCGCCTGCTGAGCCTGCCGCAGGAGGTGCTCGACGCGCTGCTCAGGATGCCGGAGGTCTTCACCAGGGGGCACGCCAACGCCGTCCTGATCGCCAATCGCGACGCCGACCGCATCGGGCTGAAGAACCTGATCATCGCCCAGCGGCTGAGTGTGCGCGAGGCCGAGGACAAGGCGCGCAAGTACAACGAGGTCTCGCTCCAACTCTCGCCGGACCGCCGTGGCGGCGTCGCGCGCGCACAGAGTCCGGAGACGCGCATGCTCGAAGAGGAGTTCACGCGCGCCGTCGAGATGAAGGCGCGCCTGCAGCGCACCATCAAGGGCAAAGGCTCGCTGACGCTGTACTTCACGAGCGAGCAACAGTTGCAGGCGCTCTACGAGCGTCTCGTGGGCGCGCAACTCGACGGGCGCACAGGGAATTTCGGCGTCTTCGCCGATTCCGGCGCGCAGGCGTATCTGGATAGCCCGTTTGGCGAGTACGTGGACGAGGACGCTGGCTCCTGAAAGGCGCTCGCGCTTCCGCCGTTGGCCGATCCGCATGGCGCAGGGCCGAGGTCGGTCGTCACAACGTGTCCATGTCTCCTGGCGTAAAGACCATGCGGGCCTGATGCCCGGCCTGTGGCGCCTCATCACGCTTGACAGCGCTGGCGCCAGTCGGTTACGCTCGCCATGAGAACACTCTCCAGTGGAGACGCGCCTGCTGACGCGACGGGAAGGGCCGGGCCAGTGAGGAACGAGACGGCGATTGCGCGCTACTATGGCCGCAACCTGGGGATGCTGGCGGGGCTGTTTGCTTTCCTGCAGACGCTCATCTCGGTCTCAGCGGCGCGTTCCAATCTGGTGCTGATGCACGCCCTGCAAGGCGTCATCACCAACATTACCGACAACATCGCGCAGTCGCCGCTCAACCTGCTCAGTGACCTCGTTCCGACGTTCGTCGCCACCTACGCCGCGATGTTGATCACCGGTGTGATCATGCTCGGCTTCGCCTTCTACGCCGGACGCATCACCGCGCAGGAGATTGGCCGTCACACCGGCGCGTCGTCGGGCTTCTGGGTGGCGCTCGTCAGCGGGACGATCTGGCTGGGGACCTCGCTGCTGGGGGCGGTGATACTACGCGCCGACGGGACGATCAGCGGCGCGCTGACCTCCGGCGCGGGCGACCGGCTAGTCCCGCAGGTCGTGTGGCTGATGGTTCAGGAGATCCCACTGGCGTTGCTCGGACTGGGCTTCGGCGCGCTCGCCGGTCTGATCGGCGCGCAGACGGCGCGCATCACCCCCAGAGCGCCAGCGGCGAGCGCGATGGTTGCGCCCTATCCCGCCACGCCCGCGCCTTTTCAGCCCTATCCCGCGCAGCCCCATCAGTCCGTGAACCTGCCCGCCTATCCACCCACGCCGGAGTTCTATCAGGCGCTGCGCGACCCTCAGCGGCAAGAGTAGCGCCGGACTGCCTGTGGCGCGCGCTCGTGTTCGACCGTTTCAAAATGGCGGAATGTGGCCTATCACGCGTGAACGCTCAGGCGTCGTGGCGTGGTGTGTGAGGGTATGACGTATGCGGGTGGAGACGGCGCCCAGCGCGACCAATCAGGCCAGCGCGCATCTGGGCGGGTCCGGAGTTGGCTGGCCCACCAAACTCTTTGCCCTGCTGGCGGGACTCAGCGGCCTGCTGGCGCATGCGCTTGCGCCCGCCCTCGTCGTCGCGCTCTGGCAGAACGCGCTGCTTGCGCATCCATCCACGGCCTCCGGTCCCGACACCGGCGTCGCCTGGGCGCTCTTCATCGGATCGTTCCTCGTCGCGGCCCTGCTCATCACGCTCTGCGCCGCCTTCGCCGCGCACGCCGCCGCCCTGCGGACCGCGCGGCGGGCATCCGGCGTGAGCGCCGCGGCGCTCGTCGCAACCGGCGGCGCCATCGCGTTGGCGTCGGGAGGGCTATTGGCGGTCCTCGTCCAGGCCAGCCCGCTCACCGCCGTCAACAGCCCGCCTCTCGGTGTCGCTCCCCTCGCGTTTCACGAGGGCCTAGCGCAGGGGCTCGCCTTGTTCTACTGCGCCACCTATCTCCCCCTCCTGCTGCTGGCCTGCCTGTGCGGATTGCCCGGCGCGGCGCGTGGCGCCAGGATGGCGCTGCGGCTGCGCGCAGCCGCGCCTACGATCGCGCTCGTGCGGGCGCCGGCGGCCTGAGCGGCCTCGATCCATCTGCGGTCCGCCGGCTTGCGCTTTCCTCCCCGCCGCGTGTCAGAATATGTCTGCGCGCTGCGCGGTGGAGCGCGCGGGAGCCCATGTGGAAGGCCTTTATGACGACGAGCGATGAGTCTGTGGGCGAGACGATCCAGGTCCGGCCCGCGCGCGAAGATGACCGCGAGGCTGTGCTGGCGTTTTGCGCACGCACGTGGGATGATGGCGATTACATCGAGTATGTCTGGGACGACTGGCTGGGCGACCAGCGTGGCGCGCTCCTCATCGCGACCCTCGACGACCAGCCGGTGGGCATCGCGCATCTGCGGATGATGTCGCCGGACGAGGCCTGGATCGAGGGCGTGCGAGTGGACCCCGCGGCGCGACGCCAGGGCGTGGCGCGCCGGCTGATCTCGCAGACGCTGGTGGCCGCGCACGAGCAGGGAGCCACGATCGCGCGATACTTCACCTCCAGCGACAACGTGGCTTCACAACAGCTCTTCGACCGTTTTGGCTTCATCCGCGTCGCCGAGGTCATCCACTATCGCGCGCCGTCCCTGGAGGAGCCGGAGCGCGGGGAAAACACGGTCGCGCTGACGCGCGCCTCCGCGGTGGACGCCGAGCGTCTGTGGGCCTGGCTGGAACGCTCGAACCTGACGCCGCTCAACGGCGGGCTGGAGATTCACGAGTGGGCGGCGCAGGCGTTGACCGAGGCGCGTCTGCGCGAGCATCTGGCGGCTGGTCGCGTCTGGACGCTCGAGGAATGGGAGAGTGTCGCCGCGCTGGCCATAGTCGAGCCTGACAACGCCGACAATACGCCGATCCTGTCGGTCTGGTATACCGACGGCAGCGCCGACGCGCTTGGCCGTATGGGCGTCGCGCTCCGCGCGCTGGCGCGCGCAGAGTCCCTACCGCGTGTCGAGTTGTGGCTGCCGGATCTCCTGATCCTGCGCGACGCGATGGATGGCGCGAGCTTCACGCAGGGCTCGGTGATGTGGATCTACGCGCGCGAGCTCTAACCGCGAGGCGCCGCCCCCCTCAATCATGTGAGCGGCTGTCTCGAGTATCTTCCTCCGAGCCACGGAAGGATGTGAAGCATGACAGATCAAGCGTCGTCTGGAGAGAGTGCGGAAGTCACCTGGCTGCTGGATTCGATCACCATGTATGGCACACTGGTCAGGCCGTCTGGTCCTGGGCCATTTCCTGGTGTGGTGATGGTGGCGGGCAGTGGCCCCACCGACCGCGATTGGAATTCGCCACTCCTGCCAGGCTCCAATGGCAGCGCCCGCCTGATCGCGGAGGCGTTAGCAGCGGCTGGGATCGCGTCGCTGCGCTACGACAAGCGCGCGTCCGGCCCGCACGCTCGCGAGAACCTGCCGGCCCTGATTGGCGCGATGAGCATGCAAAGCCATCTCGACGAACTCACGGCAGCCGTCAGCGCTCTGGCAAACCAGACGTATGTCCGTGACGACCGAATCTTCGCGCTGGCCAACAGCGAGGGGACCCTGCACGCCCTGAACTACCAGTTGCGTAGTCCTGCGCTTCCATTTGCGGGACTCGTGGTGATCGCTCCGCCCGGGCGATCAGTCGGCGCGGTGGCGCGCTCCCAGTTGGCGGCGCAGGCCGCCAGCCTGCCGAATGGCGATGAGTTGCTCGCGCTCTACGACGAGGCCATCGCCCGCTTCCAGGCGGCAGAACCCCTCGACCCTGATCCGGCGCTACCGGAGGGCGTTCAGATGCTGCTGCAGAGCCTGTCAAGTCCCGCCAACCTGCCCTTTGCCCGTGAACTCTGGATGGCCGATGCGGCTTCCCTGCTCCGGCAAGTGGACGTTCCTGTACTGGTCATCATTGGGAAGAAGGACCTCCAGGTGGACTGGCAAGCCGATGGCGAGCTGCTCCAGCGCGCCGCAGCGGGACACGAGGAGGTGACCTTTCTCTTCCCTGAGAACACGAATCACGTGCTCAAGTATGAATCCAGGCAGCGGTCAGAGTTGGCGCAACCCGAAGCGGTTCCGCGCTACAATGCGCCCGATGCCCGCCTGGATCCACAGGCGCTGGCCAGTATCCTGGAGTGGCTGGCTGCCCACACCTGACCACGTATTGCGCGCTTCAGCAGACCCGCGACAGCGGCTGTAGGGTCGGCGTGCGCCGCCTCCGGCTGTACGCGCTGCTCATATCAGACGCAAAATACTGGAACCGGCGGGAGCGTAATTGCCAGCCGCTTGACGGGGCTGCGTGTACGCGCTAGAGTGACTCCGGCGTCCCTTCCTCCAGCAGGCGCCGAAAGGATTGCGCGCCATGCAGCCTTCCTGGACGTCCAACACGAACTTCCCCGCGGAGGTCGCCGCCGCGCTGATCGCGCAGGCCGCGTCGCTCCTCCAGCGCATCGTCGAGGTCGAGCGGGCGCTCGGCGCGCGTGAATGGTGGCGGCTAGGGCGCGCTGTGCCCGAAGCGGGTCACCTGGCGGAGATCGCCAGCCTGCTGGCCGTCGCGCGTGGGGAACTGGAACAGGCGCTGGCGGAGCAGTTCGACTGGCGGATGCTCGCCCCAGAGTGGGAGACGCCGGCGGATGAGGGCGATCCCGCCGCGCTGTCGGGTGACCAGGCATGGGCGCATGCGCGAGAGGAGGAAGCCAGTGGGTTACGGCGCATGCTCGGAAAAGTCCTGCCTGGCATGCAATCCTTCGCGGAGCAACTGTGGCTGAACGCGCAGGCCGCGGGCGCGCCAGCGAGCGCGCTGGACGCGCTCGGTATCGTGTCCGACCGGATCGGGGAGTCTATCGAGACGCTGCGCCAGTCGCCTGAATAGCCACGCCTGGAGAAGCACAGGCGCCTGCTCACTGCCACATGCACTTGTTCGATCCGCCAGCCGTGCGATAGACTGTTGATTGAACGTTCAATCCAGAGACGCCGCCAGGCAGGGACGCGACCATGCCACAACGTGATGATGGGGACTTCGAGCGCCGGCGCCAGCAGATCATTGACGGCGCGCTGCAGGTCTTCGGCAGCAAGGGATTCGAGACGGCGACGACCAAGGACATCGCCAGGGCGGCGGGTATCAAGTCTTCCGGGCTGATCTATCACTATTTCAAGGACAAGGCCGATCTCTTTCGTCATGTCATCGAGCAGCGCGTCCCGGTCGCCGATCTGCTCAACCATCCTGAGGCCTTCTATGCCCTGCCGCCGCGCGAGGCGTTGACGATGTTCGCGCGCGGATTGCTGCACGCCACAGATTCGCCACAGACCGTGGCCATGATGCGCCTGATCATCGGCGAATCAACCAGACATCCTGCCGTCGCCGATCTGCTGAACCGCCTCGGCCCCGGTCGTGGTTTGGCCTTTCTGACAGGCTATCTGGAGCGCCAGATGGCGGTCGGAGCGCTGCGGCGGATCGAGCCAGGCGTCGCGGCGCGGTGTTTCATCGGCCCACTGATTGCCTTCATCGCGACCAAGGTGATCTTTCCGCAGCCCGACAGCCTCGCGCTCTCTACGGAGGCTATGGCGGTCACCGCCGTAGACGTGTACCTGCGCGGGATGGAGCCTTATGACGCTCCCACCACGCCCTCCAACAAGTAGCGATGGAACGGGAGGCGGTCAGATGACGAGCGAGATGACGGCAGAGTCGCCCCAATCAACGCCAATACGTCACGAGATCGTTGAGCGGCGGCAGACGGCGCTCTGTGTGGTAGGTGGTGGCCCAGCCGGCGCGATGCTCTCACTCTTCCTCGCGCGCAAGGGCATCGCCGTGACCTTGCTCGAAGAGCATCTGGACTTCGATCGCGACTTTCGCGGCGACACGATTCACCCTATGACGCTGGCTGTGCTCGATCAGATCGGCCTCGCGCGCAAGATGCTTCAGGCGTTGCCACACAGCGAGGCCCATAGCGCCAGCATCGAGACCGCCGATGGCCCCTTCACGCCGATTAACTTCAGCCACCTCCACACGCCATTTCCATTTGTCGCGCTGCTGCCGCAGAAAGACTTCCTGCGTTTCATCACCGACGAGGCCGCGCGCTATCCCAACTTCACTTTGCTGATGGGCGCGCGTGTTGAGGAGCTGGCGCTGGAAGATGGCGTCGTGTGTGGTGTGCGCTATCGTGGCCAGCAGGGTTGGGGTGAGGTTCGCGCGCCGGCGACGGTGGGCTGTGATGGTCGCTTCTCACGTCTGCGGCGGCTGGGAGGCTTCTCGGCGATCACGACCTCAGCGCCGATCGACGTGCTGTGGTTCCGGCTGCCACGGCGCGCAGATGATCCGCCAGAGGCGCTCGTGCGTTTCCTGAATGGGCGCTTCTTCATCCTGCTCGATCGCGGTGATCAATGGCAGATCGCCTATGCGATCCCCAAAGGCGAATATAAGAAACTGCGCGCCCAGGGCCTGGAGACGCTGCGTCAGATCATCGCCGAGACAGCGCCAGAGATGGCTGATCGCACGCACGTGCTGGAGAACTGGCGACAGGTCTCGCTGCTCTCCGTCGCCGCGGACAGACTGACACGCTGGAGCAGGCCAGGATTACTGCTGATCGGCGATGCGGCGCACACTATGTCGCCTGTGGGCGGCGTTGGCATCAACTACGCTATCCAGGACGCCGTCGTGACCGCGAACACCCTCTATGAGCCGTTGCGCCTGGGGCGAGTCACAGCGGACGATCTGGCGCGCGTACAGCGGGAGCGCGAGTCCCCGACCAGGCTGATCCAGGCGATTCAATCGCAGATACAGGAGCGCGCGCTGGCGCCATTGCTGAACACGTCGGGTCCGCTGCGTGTTCCGGGATGGCTCCAGATGACACTCCGCCTGCCAGGTGTCAATGGGCTGCCGCCGTACGTGATGGGCATTGGTTTTCGCCCTGCGAAGCTGCGTCCGGAGCTGATCGCGGAGGGGCCTGGATAGTGGTTCGTCTGGCTCCTGAGCAAGAATATCGGAGCACGCTCATGCAGCAGACAGAGCGCGTCCCATGCGGGGAATGAAGCGTATGTGCTATACTCTCATGGCCTGACGGTCCTCAGATATGCGGATCGCGGGAAGGAGCGCGTGTGTGAACACTGGCCAGGAGTGACAGCCCCTGCGCACGGAGCGCGTTGCGGACTATTGCCCCCTCCCTCCTGGTTTCTCGATAGGCCTGATGCACGAGCAAGCTGCGACGATGCGGCGTTCTCTCGCGGGGAAGCGACCGAAGAGCAGTTGACGCGTATGGCAGGGCACGAGACATTTCCCCATGGAGGGGGTGAATGGCGCTTGCCGATCTTCAGCGACTGTCTGGGGTGGCGCGCCAGAAAGCGCAGGTATGCGCTGCGCGCGGGATTGCCGGAGCGAGATTGCCGGATGCGCGCGACACAGGAGGTGTAATTACATGAGTCAATCACAACAGCCGGAGCAGCGGCGTCAGCAGATCGCCGTGATCGGCAATTATTTGCCGCGCCAGTGCGGCATCGCAACGTTTACCACCGACTTTTGTGAGGCGCTTGCCGCGAAAGCGCCTGAGGCGAGCATCTTCGCCATCCCGGTCAACGATACCGAGGAGGGCTACGCCTATCCCCCGCGCGTGCGTTTCGAGCTAGCCGAGAGCGATGTCGAATCCTACCGGCGCGCGGCGGACTTTATCAACCTCAACGGGGTGGATCTGGTCGTCTTGCAGCACGAGTATGGCATCTTTGGCGGCATCGCCGGCAGCCATATTCTGGCGTTGTTGCGCGAGCTGCACATGCCGATCGTGACCGTGCTGCACACCGTCTTGCGCGAACCGGACCGCGCGCAGCGCAAGGTGCTCGGCGAGATCGCCCGGCTTTCAGATCGTCTGGTGGTGATGAGCGACCACGCCGTCAAATTCCTGACCGAGATCTATGAGATTCCCAGGGCGAAGATCGCCGTGATTCCGCACGGCATCCCCGATGTGCCCTTTGTGGACCCGAATTTCTACAAGGACAAATTCGACGCCGAGGGCAAGATCGTCTTGCTGACCTTCGGTCTGCTCTCTCCCAACAAAGGCATCGAGAACGTCATCGAGGCGCTGCCGGCGATTGTCGAACGCTATCCTGACGTCCTCTATATCGTGCTCGGCGCCACCCATCCGCACGTCAAGCGCCACGAGGGCGAGGCGTACCGCCTGCGCCTCCAGCAGCTGGCGCGCGAGTTGGGCGTGGCGGAGAATGTCGTCTTCTACAATCAGTTCGTGCGCATTGACGAACTCGTCGAGTTTATCGGCGCGGCGGATATGTACATCACGCCGTATCTCAACGCCGAGCAGACCGTCTCCGGCACGCTCGCCTACACAGTCGGCACCGGTAAGGCCGTGATCTCGACGCCGTACTGGTACGCCGAGGAGTTGCTCGCCGATGAGCGCGGGATACTCGTGCCTTTCAAGGATCCTACCGCCATTGCGGAGAGCGTCATCGAGCTGCTCGAAAACGAGGCCGAGCGCCACGCGATGCGCAAGCGCGCATTCATCTACGGTCGCGAGATGACCTGGCCGCGGGTCGCCGAGCGGTACCTTGAACTATTCCAGGCGATTCGGGATGAGCGCGCGCGCGCGCCGCGCTCCACCGAGACCGCGTTCCGCCGGGAGCAGCGCCCACGTGAGCTGCCGCCGATCCGCCTCGGGCATCTGCGGCGCATGACAGATGGCGCCGGGTTGTTGCAGCACGCGATGTATACGATTCCCAACTACGATGAGGGCTACTCGATTGACGACAACGCCCGCGCGCTGATCGCGATGACGTACCTGGAGGAGTTGGGCTTCGACACGACGGAGAAGACGGCGGAACTGGCGGCGCGCTACCTCGCGTTTATCAGTTTCGCGTTCAATCCCCAGGAGGGGCGCTTCCGCAACTTTCTCTCCTTCAGCCGCGAGTGGCTCGAAGAGGTCGGCTCGGAGGATAGCCACAGCCGTGCGCTCTGGGCGCTGGGGACTGTGGTGGGGCGCTCCGCCGACACGGGACTGGTTGGTGTCGCCAGCGCGCTCTTCGAGCGCGCGCTGCCGGCGGTGTTGACCTTTAGCTACCCGCGCTCCTGGGCGTTCGCGCTGCTGGGTATCGACGAGTACCTCAAGCGGCTCGGCGGCGACCGTGGGGTGCAGCAGATGCGCGAGGAGCTGGCCAGCCGGCTGATGACGCAGTTCGAGTCGGCGCGCGGCGCCAATTGGCTCTGGTTCGAGGATGAGCTGACCTATGACAACGCCACGCTCGCGCGCGCGCTCCTGCTGGCGGGCGCGGGCATGGGGAAACAGGAGTGCGTCGCAGTCGCGCTGGCCTCGCTCAAGTGGCTGATGGAGATCCAGCGGCCGGAGAGCGCGCACTTCGTGCCAATTGGGGCCAATGGTTTCTATCCGCGCGGCGAGGAACGTGCGCGCTTCGATCAGCAGCCGGTGGAGGCGTTCTCGACGGTCGCGGCGTGTCTGGACGCCTATCGTGTCACCGGGAACGCGAACTGGCGCGCGCAGGCGCAGGTCGCCTTCGATTGGTTCCTCGGCCAGAATGATCTGCGCCTCTCGATCATCGATCCCGCGACGGGCGGCTGCTACGATGGCCTGAAGCCAGACGGCGTCAACCGGAACCAGGGAGCCGAGTCGACGCTGGCGTATCTGCTCTCGCTGCTGGAGTTGCGGCGTGTCGAGACCGAACTGGAGGCCAAGGCGCTTCAGGACGAAGAGAGCGCGGCGAGCAATCCGCGCTTGCCGGTGGCGGCGCCAGGAGCCGCCGAGGGTGCGGGCGCCTCGCGGTAGCGCGACGCGAGCCAAGAATATTCCATGGGCGGTAGGAAGGCGACGGTTTCGCGAAACCGTCGCCTTTTCCTTGCGTAGTGATGTTGGGGGTAGGCGATGCGTCCTATACTTACGCGCTTTCTGTGTCGCAATCGTTACCTTCATGACGGTGGGGCGTCGGAATCTCATGTAGACGCCGCCGTCGCGCCGTCACAGTTTTCATCATCCCTCCCTAACCACATGCTCAACGATGAGCGGAGCGCCCTCATGTACGAGAATCGGTTGTATGAAGTCCTCTTCCACCGTCATCCCAGAAACCCAATCCTCCGTCCTGAAGACTGGCCGTATCCGATCAATACGGTCTTTAACCCGGCCGTCACACGCCTGCCCAATGGTGTGACACTGCTCCTGTGCCGCGTCGAGGATCGTCGTGGCCATTCGCACTTCGCTATCGCGCGTTCCGTGAACGGCGTTGATGGCTGGGAGATCGAGCACACTCCGGCGATGCAGCCCGAACCGCAGCGCCATCCGGAGGAACTGTGGGGTATCGAGGATCCTCGCATCACCTACGTTCCGGAGCAGGAGCTGTATTACGTCGCCTACACCGCGTATTCGCGCGGCGGCCCAAGTGTCGCGCTCGCCAGCACGCACGACTTCACGCACTTCGAGCGCTTCGGCGCGATCATGGCGCCGGAGGATAAGGACGCTGCGCTGCTCCCGCGCAAGATCGGTGGCAAGTGGGCGCTGATTCATCGTCCGGTTGGCCCGGAGGGCGCGCACATCTGGATCTCGTATTCGCACGACTTGCAGTACTGGGGTGGACACCGCCTGATCCTGGAGGCGCGCCGCGGCTCCTGGTGGGACGCGGGCAAGATCGGTCTCTCCACGCCGTTGATCGAGACGCCCGACGGCTGGCTGATGATCTATCACGGTGTGCGTGTGACCGCATCTGGCTCGCTCTATCGCCTGGGGCTGGCGCTCTTCGACCTGGAGCAGCCGGAGCGGTGCCTGCTGCGCGGCGACGAGTGGGTCTTCGCTCCGGAGGAGCCATACGAACGCGAGGGTGACGTGAACAACGTCGTCTTCCCCTGTGGCTACTCCATCGGCGACGATGGCGACACGCTCTACATGTACTATGGGGCCGCCGATAGCTGCATTGGCCTGGCGACTGCGAGCATTCACACGCTGCTCGAGTGGCTCAAGCGCAATAGCAAATACACCCATGTCCATTATTAGGGGAGCAGCGCGCTTCCGGTCGTGACGTCATTCGCGCTCGCCTGCGTCGCCAGTGGCGAGAATGATCTGAGGATCGGCGTGTATTCCCGAGCCTGCGCGAGATGGGAGCCATCTGATGGAGAGCGCGGAGTTGCAGAGCGCTGAGGCGTTTGTCGCCATGATGCAGCGCGTGCTGGATGATGTCAGTGCGCGCCCTGTGGAACACCACACAGATACGACGAACACGCCGGATCCGGTGGGCTTCTCCAGCCTTGAAATCTGCTCCTTCAGGCAGACCTGGCCAGACGCGAGTTGTGGCTTCGGTGGGATCGCCGCTCAGGTCCTCACCGCCGCGCAAACTGTCGTGCTCAGCAGAACGGATGGCGTGCGCGCCCTCGTCTACGTGCGTGGCGAGTTCGCCTACGTCGTGGATCGCCCCAACCAGGCGTTTTGGGACGCGGTGCGCGAGCGCCAGCTTCCCGGCGCGACGGACCCCCATGCACATCTGGGCGGATAACCCGGAAAACAAGAACAGGGCGGGAAGCGGCGATCTCGCCCAACTCCCCGCCCCGAATAGCGCAATGGCACGGCGCCATCACGCTGGAACGCGCATGCTAGAGGCGCACGCGCCCGATCCATGTGCCCCAATTGCGCGAGAAGCCGCCACCATTGGAGTACTGGCCCGCGAAGTAGACGTTGTTTGTGTGGAAGCCATCGTACGAGGTCGCCGAGTAGTCGCCCCAGCGGCAGACGGAGATGTCCTTCCCGCAGCGTGTCGGGCGGTACGGCGCCTCGCCTGCCTTGATGAGCAGCCCCGGCGAGAGGAAGTTATTCCCCATCCGCATCGTCAGCCGCACCTCCGGGTTCACTGTGCTGCTCGTGCGGTCGAAGACCATGAAGAGATGGCCGTCTCCGTCGGGCATCAGCGCTGGATAGATCACCGCGTTGTCGCCGCTGAAGTTGTAGTAGGCGGTGCGCGTTTGATTCGCGCGGATGCCGCCGTGACCGAGCACACCCACGTTCAACTGGCTCCAGACGATCCCCGGCACGACCTGCGTCCCGTTGTTCACGCCCGTCTCCCAGGCGGCGTAGAGATTGCCGTCGCGTTCGACCGGCGTCGCGCTGATGCGCAGATCGCTGGAGTCAATGCACTCGTTGCAGGTCGTCTGGTTCGCCGGCGGCGGGAACGAGTACGCCTTGGTGTTGCCCACATAGGCGAACGCCAGCGACGGGCTGTTCGAGGTCACATTGGAAAGACCCCAGACCGCCAGGCCACGGCACGAGTCGGCGTCGGACGAGCAGAAGTGTCCAGAGACCGGGTCGAAGCCATTGAAGGTATTCACGAAGAACTCGGCGCCGGGGCCTTGTCCCGGGCGATCCTCGGTCTGCGCCGGCTGGACCGTATCCACCGCGAACGCGCCAGCAGGACCAGTCGTGGTCAGATTGAAGAAGCCGTGCGCCACGACTGGCTGTCCGGCCTCCATCTTCGCCTTGTTCACGCCGAAGATCTCAGCGTACTCATAGGCGGTACCGGGCTGGTTGAACATGTTGGCGGAGAAGTAGATGCCCTTGTCGTCGAAGCCGATCATCGTGAAGTCGGCGGCGTTCGTTGTGCCCAGCGACATATCGAAGGCGTAGACATTCCACGCCCCACGTGGGTCGCTGGTCTGGCTGACCCCGATCCAGTACAGCGTCTTGAACGGACAGTCGTTCACGCCGAACGCGCCCTCGACCTCCAGCGCGGCGGCGACGAAGCGGTTGTCGTTGGGGTCATAGATCGCGCGCGGGTCGCTGATGAACGCCACGTTGTCCGCGCAGGCGCCGGGATTGGGGACGCCGAAAAAATCGCCAATGAACACGGGATACCCGGGCTGCATATTCCCGTGCGTGTCGAAAACGGCGAATGCGGTGTTCACACCTTGAAATACCCAGTCAGGCGAGGCCGCGACCGCCATGTCCGGCGGATTGCAGCCGACTGGCGGGCAGACCGCCGCCGAACTCTGTATCCCAGAGAAGCTGTTGAACGCCGCGCCCTGGTTCGGATCAACCGTCGCGTCACTCAGCGGCGCGCTGTTTTTCGCCTGCGCTTTCACCCGCGCGTACGTTTTGGCGTCGAGCCGGCTGTGGAATGGAAGGTCACGCGCCGCGCCCTGCTGGATGCGCGCCGCCGTCGATGACGTGAGCGCGCCGGAGACCGCGTGCGGGTTGGCCGCGATGCTCGCCGCCTGCGCGGTCCCTGTGACACGACTGCCTCCAGTCGTCGCCTGCGCCTGGGCATTCCGTGCGATGAAAAACGTGGCGGAGACGACGCTGGCCAGCAGGGCCACGAACGTCACCGCAAACAACAGGAGCTTCTTCGTTGATCGCTGTCGCATCGGTCTCATTCCTCCCGCGCGACGACATCCGCGCCGCGCCGACGATGCGCGAAGTGGCGCCACACTGCGCCTGAGCCTTCGCGACTCCCCTCTTCCTGTCCGATTTGCGTGTTGTCCGTGCGATCCGAGACGATGAGCCATCGTCGCCCAGCCTCCTGGCCAAACCAGGGTGATCCGCCCGTGGGCGCCCCTCCTTCCCATAGTGGGCTCGCTGAGCGTGAAGAGCCATCAAACAGTACAAAAAGCATACCATACACCCTCTTATTCGGCGCCAGGATACAGTGCTGCGCTGGTGGCGCGACTCTGGTACAATGCTCGCGCTGAACGGTTGGCGAGCGCACGTGACAGAGGGTAGCTATGACCGAGGAGCAGTCGCAGACCGGCGGGCAACAGCCACCCCCCGGCGATCGCGGCGCCTGGCGCGCCTGGTGGTCGGCGCGTGGGCAGCCCTGGCGGCAGGAGCCGGAGGTCGCCGCCGAGCGCGCGCAGTTCCTGGCTCAGCGCCGTGGCGTCGCGCCCAATGTCGGGCAGGGAAACTATCCCTTTGCGGGCCAACCGCTCACGCGCGCCGACGTGGAATGGCTGCTGGCCACGCATGACGAGAACCGCGGCCCCGTTGACTGGAGTGACGAGGCGCAACGGATGCGCGAGGGACTCGATCTGCGCGGCGCGGACCTGGGGCGGGTGGATCTGCGCGGGCTGCCGCTGGCGCGGCTGCGTGGTGGGACGGCAGGCGGCACGGACGAGCAGCAGGAACAGGCCGCGATACGCCTCGATGGAGCGAACCTGGCTGGCGCGCAGCTTCAGGGCGCAGAGCTACGCTCAGCGCATCTGGAGAACGCCGATCTGCGCAAGGCCGCGCTGGAGGGCGCCAACCTCGCGGGCGCCGCGCTCGTCGGCGCTGACCTGCGTGAGGCGCAAGCGCTGGCCAGCGATCTACGCAAGGCGCGATTGCAGGACGCCGATCTGCGTGGGGCGTCTTTGGCCGGCGCGCGCATGCAGGAGGCGCAGTGCGAGCGGGCGCGCTTCGGCTCTGCGCGGCTGGACGGCGCGAATCTGGACAAGGCGCGCTTCGAGGGCGCGTTGATGCAGGAAGCCTCGCTCGCCGGGGCGAGCTGCCGCGGCACGTACTTCACGAAGACCTACTTGCGCGACGCCCATCTCGATGCGGCGTATCTCCTGCGCGCCCACCTCGAAGATTCCCAGCTCGAGGGCGCCTTTCTGCATGGGGCCGAGATGCGCGGCGCCTACCTGCAGGGCGCGAATCTCTACGGCGCGTCCCTGGAGGGAAGGCGCCTCGCGGCGGAGGAGGCCGAGCGGCTGCGCCAGGCGCGCCAGTGGCGTCCTATCGCGGCGACGCTACAGCCCGCCGACCTGCGCGGCGCCTTCATGGACCACGGGACGAACCTGCGCCACGCGCGGCTCGGCACATCCGATCTCGGCTACGTCCTGGTGGCCGATGTCAGCTGGGGCGGCGCCAATCTGGCCGTCGTGGACTGGTCCGGCGAGAATGCGGTCACGCTGGGCGACGAGCGCGAGGCCCGGCGGCGCGTCAACTCCGATGGCTCACGCAAGGACCGTGCGACACGGCTGAAGGACTATACCGCCGCCGTGCGCGCCAACCGCCAGCTAGCGGTCGCCTTGCGCGCGCAGGGGCTGGATGAAGACGCCACGCGCTTCGCTTATCGCGCGCAGGTCCTGCAGCGGCGCGTCGCCCTGCGGCGGCTGCGGTTGGGATCGTATTTCTTCTCGCTCTTCCTCGACGGGCTGGCTGGCTATGGCTACAAGCCGGGGCGCAGCGTCGTCGTCTACCTGGCGGTGATTGTCGGCTGGGCGGCGGCGTATTTCTTCCTCGGCCAGACTGACAGTGTGACCCTCTCGCCGCTGGGCGCGCTCGTCTTTAGCGTGACCTCATTCCACGGGCGCGGCTTCTTCCCCGGCGGCCTCGCGCTGGATGATCCGCTGACGGTGCTGGCCGCCGCCGAGGCGATCCTCGGCCTGCTGATCGAACTGAGCTTCATCGCCACCTTTACCCAGCGCTTCTTCGGCAAGTGATAGATGGCTTGTCTCATCTACGACCGCTCGCTGCCCGCTTCTGCCTGCTACTATGTCTTCGACTTGCGATACTCGGCGATCGCATAGCGTGTCTGGAAGCCGACCGAGCGGTAGAGCGGGACGCCGCCGATGTTGTCGGCGTTGTAGCGGACGATAGCGGTCTCCATGCCCGCCGCGCGCATCCGCCGCATCCCCTCATACATCAGCGCGCTGGCCAGCCCGCGCCGCTGGAAGTCGCGGTGGCAGCCAACTGGCTCAAAGAGACCCGTGCGACTGATGGGGTCGAGCCAGATGATGACGAAGGCGGCGAAACGCTCATCCGGTGCGACGACCGCCAGCTCGCGGTCGATGTGAAAGCCGGGCGTGCGCATCACAGCCAGATACTGCTCCGCATCCCACTTCGGCGTGAACGCGCCATTGTGGACCGCCGCCACCAGCCCCGCCTCGTGCTCTCCGGCGACCGGGCGCATACTGAACCCCTGCGACAGCGGCTTATCCGGAATGGGATCGCGCAGCGAGCGCGCGGTGTAGAGCATGCCCGGGGCGCCGGTGGCGCTATAGCCTAGCCGCGCGACGATTTGTTCGCCGATGGCGTCGCCGGCGCTGACCTCCACCGCACATCCCTGCGCGGCGCTCCCTGCCTGCGCCGCTGCCCTGCCCGCCTGCGCATCGGCCCAGGCCATCGCCGCCGCCTCGAAGGCGTCCACCTCTGCGCCGCGCAGGTCAGGCGCGACGAGTAGCTCATAGCTGTAAGGAGCGCTGGGGTAGAGCGTCAGCAGCGCGCGCAGCCGCCCATCGGCTTCCTCGTAGAGGAAGAGATGCCGCTCAAGGTCGCGCCCGCGCAGCGTGTTGCTCATGAAATGGACGACATCGCCGGGATGTGGCGGCGCGCTGGCGCCGGGCGTGCGGTTACACTCGCCTACGAAGCGCAGCAGCGGGTCGAGGTCAGTCGCGCGGTAGGGGCGCATGTTCCCTGGGTCAAAGTTGGTCATAGTATCGCTCACTCGTTATGGCGCACACCCATCTACGACTACACTATCTCATCTGTTTAGCGAGCGCGGCGTCAGAAATCTGTGTGAGGAAGCTCGCCTCAACATACCATGGCCTGACCAGGTTATTTCTGCGCGAGGACGCCAAACGCCTCCGGGCGACGTGTCACGCGGGCGAAGCCAGCGGATTGCAATCGGCAGATGACTCCGGTGGTCGTCCGCCGCCCGGACGAACTCTCCGGGTCGCCGATGTAGTGGAAGAGTCGCCCGCCGCGCCGCAGGACGCGATACAACTCGCGATAGAGCGCCTCGCCGTAGAGGTCGCCGGCAATATTCATCATCGGCGGATCGTGGAGGACGCGCGTGAAGCCGCCATCCTCCAGCGCCGGCAGGATGTCCACCGCGTCGCCGACGAGCTGGCGGATGTTGGTCCGTGTGAAGAGCTCGCGCGACCACGGGTTCATTGCGGCGATCTCCAGCGCCGCCGGGTCCAGCTCGATGGTGACCACCTCCTCGGCGGCGCGTGCGGCGAGGATCGCAGTGTAGCCGAGGCCCGTCGCCGTATCGAGCGCACGCCCGCTGATTTGCGCGAGCGTGGCGATCTTCTTCTCTGAGTCGGTCCAGGGATCGGTATCCTTGATGCGGTGCATTGGCAGCCCCGCCACCAGCATCGTCGGCGCGCCCTCCGTGGGCATGAGCGCGCGCGCCCAGCCCGTCACCTCCGAGAAGCGCCGGATCTCCCGCGCCGCGCCGTCTTCGACCTGGAAGCAGACGTTGGCCGCGCGGCGGATACGCTCGACCTCCAACCACGGAAGGCGCTCGCCAGTGGGAAATGTGACGCCATCCGCATCCAGCGCCGCGGCGACAGTACTGAGGCCGAGATCGGGCGAGACCGTGACGGAGCTTGCGCCCGCCTGCCACGCCGCCAGTAGCTCACGCGCCTGGTAGTGCGAGAGCGTGACGGCGGTGACAGACAGTCGCGCCTCGTGTTCGCTCTCCGCGCTCATGCGCCGCCCTCATCGGCGATCTGCATCCCCATACTCTCGACGATCTGCCGCGCCTGCCCCGCGAAGATCAGCGCGCCCGTCGCGTCGGCCACGCGCAGGTCGAGTCCGCCAAGGTTGGCGTTGCGCAGATCCGCGCCACGCAAATTGGCCCCGCGCAGGGACGCCTGATCGAGCGAGGCGTCGCGCAGGTTGGCTCCCTCCAGGCTGGCGCGTTCGAGGTTGGCCCACTCGAAGTCGCTCTTGGCGAGGTCGCAGCCGGCCAGATCGGCGTCACGCAGGTCCGCATAGCGCAACACAGCGCCTGTCAAAGTCGCCGAGCGGTCGAACGCCGCCTTGTAGAAATTGGCGCCGATCGCGCGCGAGTCTTTGATGGTCGCGCGGAAGAGGTCGGAGCCCTCGAAGAGGCAGCTATCCAGTGTGCAGTCCACGAATGTAGCGAAGCGTAGTTTCGCGCCGGCGAACGAGCAGCTTCGGCGCGTCTCGGCGTCGAAGAAATCGCACTTGGTGAAGGTCGCGCTGACCAGACGCGCGCCAAGGAACTGGCAGTCGACGAACGAACAGTTGACGCAGGTGAGTGACTCCCACTCCATATGTGTCAGGGTGACGTGCTCGAAACGGCAGTCGCGCAGGGTCGCGCCGTCAGCTGCGCTCTGCGCCAGGTCGGCGTCGCGCACTTCGAGATTGCGCAGGGTCGCGCCGTCGCTCAGGCGGGCAATGAACTCCTCGCCAGAGAGGCGTTGGCGCTGGATGGGCATGGCGGACCTTTCTCGCTTCCTCTTAGCCAGTTGAGTGGACGGGCGTTCCACTGTGCTGGGATGTCCGCGTGTCGCGCAGGATCAGCCCGCCCGCGATCAAAGTCGCCAGCGCGCCGTAGAGCAACGCGCCAGAGCGCAGCAAGATGATCAGCGGGCCAATCTGCATGTTGTCCTGGCCAGGCAGGGTGAAGAGATGGTCCGGCAAGACAAGCTCCTGCATACGTGGGATGCAGAAGAACGCGAGCGTCGCCCACAGGACCCAGGCGGCGGGTTGGCGCGCGAGGCCACGCGCCCACGCGAGATAGCCCAGGCCCACCAGCGCCGGAAGCAGAATGCAGTAGTGGATATCCTCCGCCAGCGGGCTGACGATCAGGATCAGCGGCAGCGCCAGCAGACACTCGCCCAGCCCAAGCGCGCGATCGGACGTCGGCGGGCGGGGGACCGCGCGCGTCCACCAGAACACAGCGCCCAGGATCACCAAAGCGCGTAGCGGTGTGACCAGCCAGGGCGTCGCGAGCAGCGGCTGTGTGTAGACGTTCGGCGTGAAGAGGCGCAGGAGCATGCCATAGGGGGACTGGTTGATGTACTCGGCGTTGGCGTTGAAGGCGTTCCACTGCGTCAGGAAGGTCAGGTACTCCTGTGTCGCCCGCGCGCCGACAACCACGAAGGGCGCGACGAGCAGCGCCGCCGTCGCCGCCACGCCACGCGCCACCGCGCGCCAGTCGCCCTTCCAGAGCCAGACCAGCAGGATCAGGCCCATCGTCGGCTTGATCGCAATGGCCGCGCCCAGCGGCAGCGCCGCCCAGGGATTGCGCCGCAGCCACAGGCCACATGCGCCAACGGCGAGCGCGGTCACCAGCAGATCAGCCTGGCCCAGCGCCAGATCGTAGGTGGCGACCGCGCCCAGCAGCGTCGCGCCGGCGAAGGCCAGCGCGCCCAGCCAGGCGCTTCGCCAGTCGGCGCGCCCGCGCAGGCCACGATTCAACTCGTAGCCCATCCAGAGGATCGCGCCAAAACCGAGCAGGTTCCAGAGCAGCCACGCGCCCTGATCGCTGAGGCCCAGGCGAACCGGCGGCGCGAGCGCGACCGCCAGGAGTGGCGGATAGACATAGCCGCTGGCGCGTACGCCCGCCGAACCGGGACGCGCATCGTGGGTTAGCGCGCCCAGTTGTTGATAGAGGTCGCCGCCGCTGGCGACGCTGTGGGCCGCGGCGAGGTACATCCCGAAGTCGTAGCCGATCTGTGTCGGCGGCCAGATCGCGTGCAGCCAGATCGCCGCGCCCACCGCCAGCGCGCCCAGTCCGACGGCCCATGCCAGGGCGTTCATGCGCGGGGCGAGCGTGACAGGTAATTCGGGGTGTGTTCCGGTCTCTAGCCGCATCCTGTGATTCCAGTGGCGCGAGAACGTTCTCACGCAATCATGGCGCTGTCCTGTGGCGCCAGATCAGTATACGGCGGATGAGGTGGCCAGCCAAGCTCGGCAGGCTGGGATGTCGGTCCTGGCTCCACCAACCATGGAACATTCCTCCCGCCCGAATCGGGACATTGTCCCGTGATTGCGTGACGTTGGCTCATGCGTATGGGACAGCGCGCGCGATAGGCTAGCTCTGTGAATCGCAGCGGCGCCAGGAGCGCCGCGCTATGCGGAGGAGGTATGCGTTGCAGGCGCTGTCGGATGAACGCCGCGTGTTTGGAGGCGTGAACGTCTCCACATCGTACGAAGGGAGCCATCACCCATGTCCTCGTCACAGTTGATTCGCCTTGGTGGCCTGGCCACCGTGCTCGCTGTCGTCTTCGGGGTCATCCTCGAGATCGTCTACTTCTTTGCCTTCCCTGACTCTGCGGCGCTGAGCGTCCTCTCGGTGTCGGACACGTGGTTTGTGGTGCATCTCCTCTATATCATCGTGCAACTCATCGTGCTGGTTGGGCTGATCGGGATCTACGCGCGCCAGGCGGAGAAGGCGGGCGTCCTCGGGCTGATCGCCTTCCTGATCACCTACTTCGGCTCGGCGCTCTTCTTCGCCTTTGAACGGTCGGAAACCTTCATCTGGCCGGTGTTCGCGCAGGTCGCGCCCCAATTCATGGACCATCCGGACGCGAACGTGCTGCAGGCGCTCAATGCGTCGCAAACCATCCACCAGCTCCTTGTGAATGTCGGCTTCCTCCTCTTCGGGGTGGCGAGCCTGCGGGCTGGGGTGTTGCCGCGTGGCGCAGCCGCGCTGCTCATCATCGGAGCCGCGGCGGGCATCGTATCGAGCGTTGTCGTGGAGGTTCCCTTCGTCGGTGTGCTGAGCGCGCTTGGGCTTCTCTGGATGGGCTACGTGGTCTGGTCGCGCCCAGCGGCGGCTGCGGAACCCCTCGCGCCGATGACGGCGAGTGGGTTAGCGTCGACCAGGCCCGCTATCGACAGTACAGGCGACTAGCGGCGCTGCGCCCTCATAGCCTTGCCTGTGAGGGCGTCGCGGAGGCCGGTCTGGCGGGCGCGCCGCAGCAACTCGCCGAAGAGAGTCTGCTGGCGTACGGCGCTCATGGGACAACATCTCTTTCCGCGCTCGGCCCCGCTCCCCGGCGCGCCACTGCCGCCGCCGCTCCTGCCGGTGGTCCTGCCCATTCCGCCTGGTGTAGGCCGCGGGCAGCGGGCAGACTGGCGCATGGGCGCACTGGCGAAGAGAGGCGAGAAGAGAGGAGGGAGGATCACCGACGCAAGAGCGCGCCTTTGCGTTGGAGGCGCGCATGACAGCACCGCGATGAGCCGGCCACGGCTGGTGCGGTCCCCCAGCCGCGAGGGCCACGAGCCCCTTACGTGAGGCGCGAAAGCCATGGCCGGCACAACCGGCTCAGCCCGCAATGCCGGTCGTTCCGCGCTCGGAACGCGGGCGCCACAGGATTGCGGGGAGATGAGCGCTTCGCCTGTCTACGATTGGACACGGGTGATGCACCACACAGAAAGAGGTCTCGGTATGAGTCGCTGGAAACGCGCGATCCTGCCTGCCGCCGCCGTGGTGGCTGTGCTCCTGCTCACGTTCGCTTCTGCCTCCGCCGCTGGGGCGGTGACGTCCACGCAAACCTTCCACAACGCGACCGACAGCTTTCCTACCGCCAACCCCTGTACGGGGGCGCCGGGCACGGCTACGATCACCTACAACGGGGTCATGCACTATACCGTGAACACGGACTATACCGTGAACACGGCCGGACATGTCCACGCGACCGGCACGCAAACGGGCAGCGTCGTCTTAGTGCCCGACGACCCGACGCAGCCCACCTACACGGGGCATTTCACCGCCTGGTTCGGGGTGAGTGACAATCAGCAGAATGGCGTCGATCATTCCACGTTCTCCGTTCACGCCGTGGGGTCCGATGGCTCCTCGTTGCGCTTTCACGAAGTCGCGCACCTCAGTGTCAGCGCGTCCGGCCTGGTCGTCTTCTTTGACAAGCCGAGTTGCGGGTAGCGCGGGCTGACCGGCGCCGGTCTCGGGCGCTGGCTCCTGCGCTCCCGCTGCTGTGATGGGCGGCTGAGACGGTCTCCGCCGACGAAGCGCTCGTCGCGCTGACGCTTACTGAAGAGCAGCTCAGCCGCCCACCACCCGCCGACAGTAGACAGCAGTAGACACGGGAGGTTCCCCTCATGAAACGCGCACTCCTCGTCCTCACTGCTGCTGTCTCGGTGGCCACTGACGCCGGACAGCTGAGCTGGGATGGCGGCCTCGACTGGCTCGCGCCCGTCGCCGACCGCTGCCGACCGCTGCCGACGTCACGATCACGCCATAGCAGGAAGAGACGAGTGGGCGCTCTTCACACGGTCGTATACTAGTGGGAGGCGCAGGGTGAGGTCTATCCCACGAGCAATCCCTTGGCGAGGGAGCGCACACACATGACCCCTCGCACGACGGTGTCGAACACACGACAGCGCGTTGCGTCTGTCGCGGGCGTCGCTGGAAGAACACGCGCCGCCGCCTGGTGCGCCTGGGCGCTCTGCGCGCTGACGCTCGCGCTCACCCTCGGATTTATCCCGCTGCAAATCCAATGGCATGCCTTCGCCACCGCCCCTAGGACCCCGCCACAGTACGTCGCGCTGTTGCAGACCACCACGCCGCATGTGATCGCAGACGCCTTCGCGCACGTCACCCTCCTCCTCTACGCGACGCTGGGCGCGCTCATTGTCTCGCGTCAACCAGGCAACCGCATCGGCTGGATCTACTGCCTGATTGGCGTCATATTTGCGGCGCATGACTTCACCGGGTACTACGCCGTCTCTGCGCTGGTGCTGGCGCCAGGCGCGCTGCCGGGAGGGCTGGCGCTCGCCTGGGTCCAGCATTGGCTCTGGATCGTGGCGTGGGCGCTGGCCTTCGTGTTCATGCCGTTGCTCTACCCCACCGGGCGGCTGCCGTCGCGGCTCTGGCGTCCTGTGGGCGCCTTCGCCTTCGGCTTCCTGGCCACAGCCACGCTCGTGGTCGCCTTCGCGCCGGGTCCGCTGGCCAACTACCTCATCGATTTCCAGATGGAGATCCCCAACCCGCTAGGGATCGCGGCGCTCGCGCCGGTGATGACGATCCTGTCTGCGATCGGGTTTCCCCTGCTCTTGCTCCTCACCCTGGCCAGCGCGTTCTCGTTGGTGGCGCGCCTGCGCTGGTCGCGTGGAGACGAGCGTGAGCAACTCAAGTGGTTCGCCTACGTTGCTGTCCCGGCGCTTGTGCTGTTCGTTATTACAGCGACGCTCGCCCAGTACCTTCCCGGTCAGGCGGCGCTCACAGTGCCAGTCAACCTGGCAGGCGCGCCCCTGGGCGCGGCGATGCCGCTGCTCACGGGACTGGCGATCCTCAAATATCGCTTGTACGACATCGATCTGCTCATCAACCGCACCCTCGTCTACGCCGCGCTGACTGCCTGCGTGGTCGGCCTCTACGTCCTCGTCGTCGGCGGCCTCGGTGTCCTGCTGCAGGCGCCGGGCAGCCTGCCGCTCTCTATCCTGGCCACAGGCCTGGTGGCGCTGCTCGTCCAGCCACTGCGCGAGCGGCTGCAGCGGGCCGTCAACCGGCTGCTGTACGGCGAGCGCGACGATCCCTACGCGCTGCTCACGCGGTTGGGAAGCCGCCTCGACGCGACGCTCGCTCCGTCCGCCATACTGCCGACGATTGTCCAGACTGTGCAGGACGCGCTCCATCTGCCCTACGTGGCGATCGCGCGCCAGCAGGGTGAGGAATGCGAGGTGACCGCCGCGGTGGGCAAGCCAGTGGCTGACACGCTCCGCCTGCCGCTCGCCTACCAGGGCGAGACTGTCGGCCAGTTCCTACTCGGTCCGCGCGCCCAGGGCGAGGCGTTCAGCCCCACCGACCGGAGGCTCCTGGACGGCCTGGCGCGCCAGGTCGGGATCGGCGTACATGCGGCGCAACTCACGGCCGACCTCCAACGGCGCGCGCGCGCCTGGTCGTGGCAAGGGAAGAGGAGCGCCGGCGCCTCCGGCGCGATCTGCATGATGGCCTTGGCCCCGCGCTTGCCGCTCAATCGCTCAAACTAGAGGCGGCGCGCGATCTGGTCCTCACCAACCCAGAGCAGGCGATTGCGCTGCTGTCCGCGCTGCTCGACGAATCGCAGCGCGCGATCACGGATATCCGCAGACTCGTCTATGCGCTGCGTCCTCCTGAGCTGGATGAGCTGGGCCTGATCGCCGCGCTACGCGCACAAATCGCGCGCTCTGTGTCTGGCCGCCTGACGATCACGCTGGACGCGCCTGACAGCCTGCCGTCCCTGCCCGCCGCTGTCGAAGTGGCGGCCTACCGCATCGCCCAGGAAGGGCTGATCAATGTCGTCCGCCATGCGGAGGCCTCCACCTGCCTGATCCGGCTGGTCGTCGCCGGGGCAGGAGGAGTCTGCTTGGAGATCGTCGACGACGGACGCGGGCTGCCGCCTGTTCGGTCGCCGGGTGTGGGACTCCTCTCCATGCGCGAGCGCGCGGAAGAACTGGGCGGCGACTGCGTGATTGGGCCGGCGCCTGGGGGAGGAACACAGGTGTCCGCCCGGCTGCCGTGTGACTTCGCCGGGTGGGGCCAGCTCCGCGAGGAGGGATCGCGTGACCGCAATGGACACCAATCGCCTGCTCATCGCCGATGACCAGCAGTCGTTTCGCGATGGGCTACGGGCGCTCTTTCAATCCGTCCCCGACATCGAGGTGGTCGGAGAGGCGGCCAGCGGGGCGGAGGCGGTCGCCTTGACGGAGGCGCTCCAGCCCGACGTCGTGTTGATGGATATCAAGATGCCGGGGATGAATGGCATCGAGGCCACCAACAGGATCCTCACTGCCAGCCCGCACATCAGCGTTATCGTGCTGACCATGTTCGACGACGACGACACCGTCTTCGCGGCGTTACGCGCCGGGGCGCGTGGCTATCTGCTGAAAGGCGCGCTCAAAGCCGAGATACTGCGCGCCATTCGTGCGGTGACCAGCGGCGAGGCGATCTTCGGCCCGGCGATCTTCGGCCCGGCGATCTTCGGCCCGGCGATCGCCCGACGCCTCATACAGCATTTCGCTGATCTCAGCGCCACGCTGCCGCGGCAGGCGTTCCCTGAGTTGACGCATCGCGAGCGCGAAGTCCTCGCCCTGATGGCGCAGCACCAGACGAATCCCGAGATCGCCGAGCGGCTGTCTCTGAGCCCCAAGACGGTCCGCAACATCGCGTCGAGCATCTTTACCAAGCTGCAGGTGATCGATCGCGCCCAGGCGATTATTCGCGCCCGCGAGGCGGGACTTGGCTAACAACGCGCGTCGTGGACCCGTGAGCGTTGCTCAGAGTTGGCGCAGAGAGCGCCTCCCCGCGCCGCAGGTTCCCGACATGCGGATCGGCGATGTGCGTGGCTTCTTCCGTCCAATGCGCTCACAGCGGTGCGTCCCCGTATAGGTACAGGGTCTGGGAGAGATCTCTCGCGCGCATGCGCGCCATTCCTGCGCTGCTCTCCACCCCTGCCGGAAAGATGAGCGATCTCGCCGTTCATGAGGAGGCCGTCTCCCTGAGGGTGAGCGCGGCGCGGATGAGCCCTATGTGCGAGAAGGCCTGGGGATAGTTACCCAGCAACTCGCCGGTCGTCGTATCGACCATCTCGCTCAGCAGCCCCGTAGGACTTGCATACCGCAGCAACTGCGCATAGAGCTGGCGCGCTTCCTCCGTGCGTCCCTGCAAGGCGAGGTTTTCGACCAGCCAGCACGAACACAGGAGAAAGACGCCCTCCTCGCCGCCGACGCCGTCGTCAAAGTAGCGGTAGCGATAGAGCAACCCGTGTGCGCCGCGCAATGTCTCCATCACGACCTTCGTTGTCGTGACACAGCGCGGATCGGTCGGCGGAAGGAAGCCGACCAATGGGATCATCAGATTGGCCGCGTCGGGCGCTGCGGTCTCATACGAGGCGCGAAAGGCGCCCGTCGTCGCATCCACGCCCTGCGCCAACACCTCGTCACGTATCGCCGCAGCGGTCGCCTCCCACTCGCTGAGCGCGACCGCCCAGCCTAAGCGCTGCGCCAGCGCGATGCCACGATCGAGCGCGACCCAGCACATCACCTTTGAGTACACGAAGTGTTGCGGCGCCGAGCGGATCTCCCAGATGCCTTGATCCGGCTCGCGCCACCGCTCAGTGACTGTCTGCACGGAGGCGGCAATGAGGTCACGGAGCCATGTCGCTGGCGCTTCCTCGCGATAGAGACGCTCGACGCAATCCAGCCATTCCCCATAGATGTCCAGCTGCGTCTGTCCCACCGCGGCGTTGCCCACCCGCACCGGGCGGGACTGGCGATAGCCCTCAAGAGTCTCTACCGTGAATTCTGGCAGGTCGCGCTCACCGCGAATGGAGTAGAGCGGGCGCAACTCGAAGGGGTCACGCCGCTCGCGCCGCTCCAGCCAGTCGACGAAGGCGACGGCTTCCTGCCGGCGGCCGAGCGCAAGCAGCGTCTGTGCGGCAAACGCGCCGTCGCGCAGCCAGGTATAGCGATAGTCCCAGTTGCGGCTCCCGCCGATGCGCTCGGGCAGCGAGGTGGTTGGGGCGGCGAGGAGCGCGCCAGTAGGTATGTAGGATAGGAGTTTCAAGGTGATCGCGCTGCGCACGATCTGCTCGCGGTCAGGGCCAGCGTACTGGACGCCGGCGGACCAGCCCTGCCAGAACTGGCGCGTGCGCTCGTACTCGGTCGCATAGATTGCTGCGGGCGACGCCAGATCGCCTTCGCGATCTCTCTGCCCTGGCGCCAGGCGCCAAAGCGCGCATGTGAGCGACTGGCTCTCGCGTAGCTCAAAAGGCCCAAGCGTGGAGTAGGCGGACCCGCTCTGCAGAGAGAGCGGCTCTTCGGGGGCGGCGACCGCGAGCAGCAGAGGCTCGCGGTCCAACGTGATTGCAACGCCATCGGACTGAAGAGTGAGCGGCGCAGCGGTACGACCATATTGCTGCGCCGCTTTGAGGCGCAGCGCAAGAGTGACCGATCCCTCGATCGCCTGCGCCTGACGTAGCAGCAGCGAGTGCGCTTCCCCGGCCGTGGCGATCGGGAGGAAATCGCTCACCAGGACACGTCCCGTGGAGAAGGCGAGTTCGGTCTGGAGGATCGACGTCTCGCCCACATAGCGCTGGCCGAGCGGAGCAGGCGGCTCTGCGCTCGTGACGTCGGCGAGATCGAAGAAGCCGCCCATCTGGGCATCAAGGAGGCGCGCGAAGAGTGGCTCGCCATCAAAGGCGGGAAGACACAGCCAGTCGATGGAGCCATCATCGGCGATCAGCGCGGCGGTAAGGCCGTCACCAATGAGGCTGTAGCGCTGCAACGGCAGATAGCCGCGCGCGCCGAGGTGTGCGGCTGCGAGCGCCGCATCACGCCCCGTCACCGATGAGTCCATGTGTATCCCGCGGCGCCGCCGCCTCCTGCCCCACGATCGTCAATGCGCGCTTCCAGAGCTCGTAGTGGTGGGCGAAGCGCTTGGATGAGAAGCTGCCCCGTAACTTGCTCACGACGAAGAACGACAGCGCCAGCAAGATCAGCCAGCCGCCAACCAGCAGAAGCGCAAAATACGACGCGTCAGTCGCGCCAAAGGCCGCTATTCGATCGAGTGGCGAGCCGAAGGTCTGCTGAAAGAAATACACCGAGAGCCCACAGGACGTGAGATTGAGCAAGATGAACGTCAGCGCCAGCGACGAGACGTAACTGAACGTCGGCATGTCCTTCTTGAAGCGTGTGCGAATAACGTTCATGCCAGATTCCCACATCAGTTCCGTGAAGGCGCCTTCTTCGAAGCGGCGACGAATATAGGCCGCGATGCGCACGGTCGAATCATACTGTGAGGCCACAAACACCGCCAAGATGGTATTGAGCACGACGGGCGCAAAGAAGATGAGCCAGTTTTGGCGCTCCAGGCCAAACGAGATGAACGCCACCGCGGCGGTAAAGGCGATGGTGACGGTCTGCGCGGCGACCATCGAGTTCGAGTTGATTTCATCGCGCAGCCCCGTGTATTCGGCGACGAGCACATCCTGCGTGAACGGTTCAGACGAATGATGGGAGATCATGGCATGCTCCAGCGTGAGAGAGCCGACCGGATAGCCCGTTCAGGCGTCGTGTCTGGTCAGAGAGGCGCAATCAGGCGATGTGTAGTGTACTGGGCGGGTCGCATGGTGTCAATGAGCCTTGCGCTCAGAGCTTGTGGCGCGAGGCGTGCGCGGTGATGGAGCGTAGGGGGAGAGCGCCTGCGCAATAACATGCGCTTAACATGCAGTGGGTATAACGGAGGAGCGTGACGCCGGAGCGTGTGGCGTTGATCGCATTGCACGGAGGCTCACATGCCGACCATCTTCATCTCGTATCGTCGTGAGGACAGCGCCTACATCACGGGGCGCATCTACGAGAGTGTCGCCGCGCGCTTCGGCAAGGATCACGTGTTTATCGATGTCGCCTCGCTCCGGGGAGGCGATGATTACCGCGCACAGCTGGAGGCGCTGGTCCGCTCATCGACCATCGTGCTCGTCGTGATTGGTACGCGGTGGCTGGAACTGACTCAGCAGCGACAACAGGATCCGCAGGATTTCGCCCGGCTCGAGGTGGAGGTCGCCCTGAGTCGCCACGCGGTGGTCATTCCTTTGCTGGTGCAATCGACGACGATGCCCAGCGAGCCCGACCTTCCCGCAGGATTGGCGCAACTCCCTTATCGCAACGCCATCTCGATTCGTCCTGATCCTGATTTCAGCCGAGACATCGATCGCGCGATCACCGAGATCGACCAGCAATTGCACCCCAGGCGGCGCACGGCGTTCCCCTGGATCGCGGCTGGGCTTGGCGCACTTACCTCCGCCGTTGTGGTCGTCCTCGTGATCAGCCTGCTGGCGAGCAACATGCTCTGGCCATGGGAGAGCTCTCAGCGTTCTACCTCGTTGCCGGCCAGTGCGCTGCTGAGTCCAGCCTGTACGGTGACCGCGGACGACTTTCAGTCTCCCCAGGGGGAAATGAGCGCTCCTCCGCATGTCGCCGGCATTGATGGGCAGGTGGTCACCGCGAGTGGCTCATCCAACGTCATACGATTGCTGCAAGTGGCGCAACCTGTTTTTGATCAGACGAACGGGACGCAGACGCGCTTTTCCACCACTGGTTCCGGCGAGGGCATTCTGGACCTGCGCGACCAGCAGGTCCAGATCGCAGCAACCAGCTTTTCGTATGTCGAGGAAAACGCGACCAAGAATCTCTTCAGTTTACAGGGGGTAACAGTCGCCGTCGTGCCTTCCACGCTGCTGGTTGGTCGAGGGCTGCTGGGCAAGGTAAACAACCTCACCTCGCGCCAGGTGATCGACATCTACCAGGGCAAGTACACGAACTGGCGCGAACTCGGCGGGCCTGATGCGCCCATCGTCGCGATCGCGCGGGGCGATCCTACCACGGGAGATACCATCTCAGGGACTATGACGACCTTCCGCAGATATGTCCTGGGAGGGGCCAGTGTCAATCGCTCGTTCGTGAAGAGCTATGCGGGCACCACGGAAATCGTCGAGGCGCTCAACACCAGCTTTCCCGACGCCATCGCCTTCGCCGCTACGACCGTGTTTCTCGACAAAGCGAACTGGACGAAGGTATATCCCATCTGCATTGACGGCGTGTCGGCGACGCTCAACAATATCAACAAAGGGGCGTATCCATTCTGGAACCTTGCGCACATCTACACCTGGGGAAAGCCAGATGCGACGGCGCAAGGCAGAGCGGCGCAAGCCTGGTTAGACTATCTCACCAGTGCGGACTTTCAGAATAAGAACCTTCCCCAGGCGGGACTCTACCCCTTGAGTCTGCTCACCGCCAGCGCGCTGTCACGTCGACCGGCGGCCTGAGGCAGAACCCCTTGTGTCGTGGCAGGTGTGAACTCTCTGGTGTGACCGGGGAGAGTCGAACACGCCGCTGTATTTCACAGGTCAGCGCTCGCGCTTAGCTGGTTTGCTTGAGTGGCAGTGGGAGGCCAGGCAGCAACCAGTTCTGGGCGGAGTGTTCTCCCCGGTTCGCCATTGTTCATGAATGCTGAATTCATGAGCGCTGACGCAGATGAGTTGTTCGCATTGGTACGCACAAAGGCGTACCAATTGGTCTGACACTCCGCACGGGCCGAGGCCCGGCGGGTTCTCAGGCTACGCCTGCGGCCATCCGCTACGTTAACGCCTGAAGGCGGTATCCCCGCCCATTGTACGGATCCCTCCTCCGAGGAGCAGGGGCTTAGCGAGCCGTACCAAGGAGTATTCTTCCACACGCAGGCGGAATCGGTCGGTGGTGGGGACATCTGGCTCAAGTCACCACACGCCTCACCACTGCCGCTCAAGCGGCGTGGCTTGCGGCAGGCAAAAGCCCGATTCTGTCAAAATTCCTCGGAAAATCCTCTGAGGAGAGGTCAGACGCCTCCGGTCGTCTGTGGTGAGGTCAAAGTGACGGCAAAGCCCAGCTGTTCGAGGCGTCGCACGGAGTGGCGCTGGAGCCGCTCATGCTCCAGGGAGTCGAAGGAGCCAGGACCGAGATCGTTGTCGGCGCTGTGGGTCGCCAAGAGGTGCGAGATGCACACGAGCAGCGCATGGCGCACGAGCAGCGCATGGCTCACGAGCAGCGCATGGCGCACGAGCAGCGCATGGCTCACGGCCACCACGGCTTGGTGCTTGCCGATGCGCCTGGCAAAGCGATGATCTGGCGCCGCAAGAGAGCTGCTCGAGGGATGCGCATCGAGGGAGGCGCATCGAGGGAGGCGCATCGAGGGAGGCGCATCGAGGGAGGCGCAAGGGACCAGGTCCCTTCGCCCAGCAGCGCGCGCAGCCAGGTATCGCCGTGCGTGGTCTTGCCGCCCAGGCGCTTGCCTGCGCTCTGCTTGTTCCCCGCCACACGCCTGCCCAGGAGGCCAGGTGGTTGGCCGCGGGAACCCGGCTCATCTCACCGCCGATTTCGGCCACCATCCCAGTGGCCGTGATGCGCCCGACGCCGTGATGCGCCCGACGCACGCAATGGGCTGCAGCAACGCCACCGCGTCGGCGAAAGGCGCGCGCGCGGTCTCGAGAGCGCGGTCTCGAGAGCGCGGTCCCAGTGCGCCAGGCGCCGCAGCACGTGGCGCTGGGTCGGCGCCCGCCCCTCCAATGCCTGGCGCAGGAGGGGCAGCTTGGTGACGGGCTCTGACCAGGCGCCACTTTGACTGCGACCTGCCTGCGACCTGCCTGCGACCTGCCTCCACCTGCCTCCACCTGCCTCCACCTGCCTCGCTCAATGAGTATGCTCCATTTTCACGCATACCTGCGGCAGGCACTGCCATGGGGCTTGGTGTCATCGGCCATAGTCGTTATGCGCGCGTCTCAGCCTCGGAGTCCCACATCACCATTTCTGCCACCACCGTTTCGACGCAGGAGGCACGCCCTGGTCACGACGCGCCGCCCGCTCCCAGACGGCTGGCGTCGCCAGATAGCGCTTTACGGTCCACACCAGCTCGGCAGGGTCAAAGGGTTTGCTGATGTAATCAGTCGACCCCGCCATCCTGCCGCGTACGCGGTCAACCAACGAGTCTTTGCCGCTCAGCAGCAGAATCGGCAGGTCACGATAGTCCTGATGGTGACGCACCACGTGACAGACCTGGTACCCATCCATGCGCGGCAACAGGATATCGAGCAGCATCAGGTCCGGCAGGGTATCCCTGACCGCCGCCAGTGCGCCTAGGCCGTCCGACGCGGTGACCACCTCGATACGCTCACGCCACAGCGTCAGCTCGACAATTTTACGCACCACACGACTGTCATCCACCAGCAAGACCCGTGACGACTCCATGCGCCTATCCCTCGCTCTCCACATGCGCGCAGTGTCACTGCGTTGCAGATCGGGCTTGAACTCTGAGACGAACAGTGGTTCATCCGGGTCAGTGCGATTTTACTCAACAATAACAAACAAAGGCAGATGCATCATCCTAGCATGACATAAGAGGAGAGCGCAATACCCGGCAATGTGGTAAGCCGTGATCATCTCAAGGTTCGATATGCAAGCCGCCGCCTCGACTTACGATTTGCTCGATGAAGAGGTGGTTGCGCCAAGGGACGAGACAACCAATGAGCGAGGATAAGAGAACGCGAGGCCTCATGGAGGCCTCGCTTCACCGGACTTCTCATGCGCCTTCGTCCTTGTGGTCGGCGTGCGCAGACTCGTGCGGACGCGGCTCAGACCTGGCAGGTGACGTTCACCTGTTGCGGCGATTGCTGCGCCCCGGGTGCGGTGACCGTGATGGTTCCACTCACCAGAATGCCACTCACTGTCACCACCTGCTGGCCTCCTGCATTCAGCGTCCCACTGGCTGGACTGAGACTATAGCCCGTGACGCTCGCCGTCGCGCTCCATGAGAGCGGCGCGCCACCAGTGTTGGCGACAGTGAATTGCGTCTGCGCGGCGACGCACGTGCTGAGGGTGATGGTCGTTGGTTGGACGCTGAGCGTCGCCTGGACGGCTGTCGCCGTGGGGGCGGCGGAGGTCGGAGTTGCGGCGGGTGTTCGTCCTGTCGGGGTGGGCGCCGCGCCTTGGGTCGTGGTCGCTGTCATCGTCGCCGCTGCGCCAGAGAGGGACTGCGACGATGAATTGGAGTTCGAGGACGAGTTGCTGCTGGAAGAGGACGAGGGCGCCAGAATGATTGGGAAGCGCAGCTGGAGTAGTGCGGCGAGCAGTGCAGCGAGGAGCAAGGCGATGAGCACTGCGCCCACGCCCAGACTTAGCGTGCGGAGAAGTTCCCTTGAGGACCCGCGCGGAAGCTGAGACGCTGGCCAGACGGCTGCGCCGCGCTGTTGGGGCGGTTCGGAGGGAGGCGACGGGTCGGGCGATCCTCCCGGTGGGCCGGTTTCACCGGTGAGATTCATCGGCTCAGGGGTCGGGGTGTCACACACCTGACAGTGTCCAGCGGCCAGCGCTTCTGGCGTCAAGAGCGTGCCACAGGTCCCACAATAGCGTGGTGGCGTCATCGTGATGACCTCCTGCTGAGGACCTCCTGCCCCAGCCTGGAATGCATTCAGGCTTTACTGCGCGACAGCCTTGTCCTGTCCAGTCTAACGCGGCTGTCAACGCGCCAGCGCTTGGCGACGAGCGGCGAGACGGCTTTTTTCTCTGCATAGCCCCGGTCGGGCCGGCCCAGCACGAACTTGGGTCGCTTCCAGCGGTAGCCCAGCCGATGGAGCGTGCGCGGCAACGTCCGTTCGCTCGCCGGCCAGCCGTGCTTGGCGAGCTCGGTGCGTAAGAGCGCTGCCGTCTAGTTCGTGGCGGCATAGCCCTGCGCCTGCGGATTGGCCTGCTCAAGCAGCCCCTCAAGGATAGGCTCAGCCGCCACGTCGAGCCGGCGCTCGGCCCCGGGATGCATCCCTTCGGCGACGCCTGCCACCCCATGCTCCCGCCACGCTCGCGTCCAGTTACACACGCCGGCCTGGGTGCAGCCCAACGTCTGAGCGACCGTGGCCAAGGGCGTCCCATCCGCCCACAGCAGCACGGCTTGAGAGCGCCGCCAGTGCCGCACGTTCCGGATCATGCGCAGCACGGCCAGCAGTTCCGTCCGTTCCTCCTCCGTCAGCGTCACTCGCATCCGCCACCCCCTCTCCACGGGGGCGCCTTAGCATTTCAATGCTTCACCGTCTATCCACTTAGTGTCAAGACACGTGGCGCACAACGCGATGGCGGTGAGCAGGTTCCTGACCTCCATGGTCACGCCGGCCTTAGTGGGTGGGCGTCACGATGACGCTTCCCTGCATCCCTAGGACAGCGTTTCCAACATCCACGAACGCGAAGGCGCCCGTTTTCGTGAATGTCACCGCGAAGCTGTGGGTGCGACCGCCATCGGCCGGGTAGAGCGGGCCAGAGTTCAAGAAGCTCGAGCCGTCATAGCGTGTCGGGTTCCCACTGGGACCACTTTCGTACCAATCGGGGATCAGCGGGAGGGACTGCCCGGCGAGAAACGTTACGCCATGGATCTCGTTGATCGTGTCGTTGGCCCAGACCACCATGTCTCCCGCCCGCACATGGACGGTTTGCGGGAGATAGCTCATGACCGCTGCGTTGTGGAAGACCACATTGCCGCAGGCCGCTGAGGTCGACCCATTGTCTGGAGTCGGCCCTGCTGCAACGTTGATGAACCAACCAGCGCTTGGGATGCGCAGCTGTCCAGGGCCGTTTGCGTTGGGTGGTTCCGTGAGGATAGTGGTACTCGTCCCGCGTCCATCTGGTCCGGCAGTGACGGTGTTGAGCGTGAAGGTCGGGGGAACGAAGATCGAGGTGAAGAGTAAGCCGGTCGTGGGCGCTGGCGCTCCGCAGACGCCAAGGAGGATTTGCACCGCATGCACGCTGCCGGGCCGCAGACCGGAAAGGGCAATCTTGACGGCAATCGTCGGCGTCGGCGAGGATCCCACGCCGACGCCCTCGAGGCGTGCGCTTCCCTCCGCGTCGGAGCCTTTTCCCGAGCGGAGATCAACGCTCGCTCTTTCCGGGGAACTCGTTCCGAGGGCGACGTGATGGAGCTGGGTGCCATCGGGATTGGTTGCGGTTGCCACGGGCTGGAAGTCATCCCGTGCCCTCGCCCCCGCCGCAAGGTCCACTCGCACCTGATCTTGCGCTTGCTGAGCATACTGCGCCTGGGTGAACGGGTACGGGGTCCCAGCTGGATGGACGATCACCACTCCCCGCATGCCGGACACGCTCAGGTCGAAATAGACGTTGACGCCGGCGTTCGTGAAGGTGAGCGCGTAGGTGGTGTCTCCATGGGGGACAGCGTCATTCCAGTTGTATCCCGCGGGGACCATGCGGCCCGAGCTCGCGATCGCGCTGACACCATCGTAGCTGGTTGGTCCGCAAGGGCTGACATCGACGTTGACGGTAAAGACACACTCAGGAACACAGGACAGATCCTCACAGGTTCCTGCGAAGGTGACGCTGTGAATTTCGCCAGTGTTGAGCGTCCAGACCACGGTATCCCCGGCGTCAATGGTGATCACGCGGGGATAGTACCCTTCAGCCTGAATCGCTCGGTCCTTAGACTGGCCGCCAACAAGGACATGCCACGTTCTAGGCCCGCTCGACGCAGACTGAGCATGCGCCGAAGATATGAGGGTGGCGGAGGCGAGTGCGACGGCCAGTGACCCGACGGCGAGCAGACGCAGCAGTGCTGCGCCGACCCGCTTCGCAATGTCAAGTTTTCTCATCGATTTCCTCTCTCGGCGGTGACGAAACAGACCACCAATGGATGGCCACTGATGAGACGACAAAGCGGTGAGGCGGTCGCGGGCTGCGCGGTGGTCGGACGAGCTGACGCAGGTTGTCTCCTCATTTACTTGTCCGATCTGCTCGGCAGGGTGGGTACCGCGGTCGGCAGAGCGCGCGACCACTTAGGCCGTCTCGACCACGGACCATCCCTGCGACGAACGGCTGGCGATCAGCATGAGCGCCTGTCCGTCGTTGCGCTCGGTGTCAAACACCCAGATCGCGAGCGGGAGGGTGGGCTCCATCTGCAGGGCTGGAGCGGAGGTCGGATACATAGGAACGTGTCGCACGATGCGCGCCGTGTCTCCGTATGCGCCCTTCACTTGCCGCTCCGCGACCTTCCACGCCGCTGTTACGCCGGCAGAATCCATGTGCTTCCCCCTCGCCAAATAACGGTCGCGCTTCCCGTTGTTCGGTGAGTGTGTCACACATCCAACCG